>MDTB01187302.1_pt1 | contig 25115 bp, 25 predicted proteins | sample 811161 | NCBI WGS metagenome assembly MDTB01 (sample SAMN05326650, study PRJNA326480) | marine metagenome | isolation source: seawater | place: Mediterranean Sea | collected 2009
CAGCGCCAACACCAGCGCCAACACCGGCTCCGACTCCAGCGCCAACACCGGCTCCGACTCCAGCGCCTACACCGGCTCCAACGCCAGCGCCGAGTACTGCTACTTCTACTGATACTAGTACGTCAACAGACACAAGTACTTCAACAGATACAAGTACCAGCACAAGCACAAGCACAAGCACAAGTACAAGCACGAGCACAAGTACAAGTACAAGTACAAGTACAGGAACAAGTACTAGCACAGGAACTGGTACGTAAGTATATTTACAATAAAAATAGTGGGTTTACCCACTATTTTTTTGCCTATCAAAAAGAATATTATTAATTAAGGAAACTATCCCACTGATTTACAATTTCATAATAGGTTGAGTTATAAATAAGACCCCTTAAATCTTTATCATGAACTAATTTGGCGCCACCATCCCTAGTTAGAGGTGATAATTTAAATGATGAGTAATTACCGCTATATTCATTTTGAAATAGATCTAACGGTATCTGGAAATAAAAACCTTTGTCAAAGCTGCCTTCACCAAATATTTCAGAAGATACATTAGTTCTCGTAAAGAAGACTCCTGCCTTAAATCCTGAATTTGTTGTCCTAGATAAATCAAAAGTGTAACCATCATCTTTTGCAAGATATCTACCAAAGCTTATATTAGACTCAATGCCAGCAGCAAATCTATAACCAAAACTTAAATGTCCAGTAACAGTGTCATAATCTCTAAAACTAAATTTCTGATTAAATGCTCTTTGTTTTACATGAAATATTTCAAATCCTACATTGTAATTTCTATTAAAGGGTTTGTACAAAAACTCTCCACCGATACCACCAAACATTTGTTCAAAAATACCACCACTTATCTTTGTATAAACATTTTTGTATGGTGACCAGATATAATCCAATTGCATTCTTCCTATATAAGGATCATCTTCTTTTAAATATTGAACCAAATCAGTTCTAACATGTTCCATTACCGACTGAGGGCCAGAGATAGAATCTTGAAAATTATCATATAGTCTCAGATTGAGTTCAGTTGATAGAAGGAGATTTCTTGAAAATTGAATCTCAGAGACATGTTGAAGATTAATACCTCCAAAATAAAACTTTTCGGGATTGCCAATATGAGAGACTATTGATGGACTAATTGATGAAAAGATAACTGGGAAAAAAATACGGGGCCTAAATTCATCCTCTAAGAAATCATTAGGATTTCCAGAATCTATTCTTGTATTTCTAATTTTTAATTCAATTGGGATATTTGAACTTTCATTTACATAATTAGCTATATAAGTTATTTTGTTAAGTTCGATACCAGCGTTGATATGAGCAATATTTATTAAACTTAAATCAATATCATTTAAGTCAGCAACTTTTTTTGATATTGATGCCGCATATGAAGATGATCTGATTGCATTTCGGTGATCAGATGTTGAAATAGATACATCAAGGTTTCCATTTTTATGTAATGTTGAGGTTTGGAGGAAAAGCCTATTTTTATTTAAGTTGTATAAAAGATCTTCATAAAAAATATTTTTTACGCCCTTTGAATCATCTTGCTTTATAACCTCAGGTTTAAATTTTGGTTTATTAGAAAGAGAATCATTATAGGTAATTGCTAAATTAACACTTAAATTAAAAGTGTTACCTTTTATGAAAGAAGCATCAATAGAGACATGCTTATTTAATGGGTAACTTAGACCTATATTAATATCACTATCTTTTTTTCTAATTTCATATGATGCATCAGGCCTATTGTTCGCAGAAAAATCAAGATAATCAAAAGGATCGTATTCGAGTTTAAGTTTTAAGCCCTTAGCAAAAGGGATGAAACTCTCAAAACCGCCAAAAATACTTGCATTTCCTCTAAACCATTGATCGTATGAAGGCGAGCCTCCAAGTCTATAGTTATCTGAGCGAATTGGTCTATAAGAAAGAGATTGAGCCAATTGAGATAAAGGATTTTCAAAAGAATTTTTACCAGTGAATTTACCCCATCCCATTCCAAGAGTAAATTTAGTATTATTAAATTGATTAGTTGCAACGATATACTCTCTTGTAAAGTATCCTGTTCCAGCAAAATCATCTAATCCAATTGCTATATTAGGAATATTATTATTCTTCGATCTATAGATAAATTTTATATTAAACCCTTTATCAAGATACTGACCTTTGGTGTTAGTAGCAGACCATATTAATTCTGATGGCCTATAGTAAAAATAACTTGCTTCCAACCAGTCTAATGGAGATACGGTCAACGTTCCAAACTTCCACATATCATTTTTATTAAATGTTAATGCCAATGTACCCTCAGGCCTTGAGTCGGCCACAGGAATCTGAATTAACCCTATCTGTCCAAATGAATTATATGAGGAGTTATATACTTCTTGGTTATTTAGTTTTAAATAATCTGAATATCCAGAGTTTATTGAAGCACTAAAAATTAATAAAAAAAAAATCTCATTAAGTATCTAATTTGTATTATTTAAAACAGAAAGAGAGGTCATGCTTAGAGCAAGACTACTAATAATTGGTGCCCAAACTGATGCAACCTGAAGAGATGAGGCAAAATTAGTTTTTTGAGGTATGAAAATTATTGAGCCTGGATAAATTAATTTTTTATCGCTGTCTGACATAATAAATGAGAGTCTTGTATTGGTATTCAAATTCTCAGTCTCTCCGTTAGGATGAATTATAAATATGTTGTCTTGATCAGCACTTTTTAGGTATCCACCAGACTTATTTACATAATAATCAATGGTCTCATTAGGACTATATCTTATTGCACCAGTATTACCAACCTCTCCTTGGATGAATACCTGCTGCGTCATTTGTGGTATCAGCAACCTATCACCATCTTCTAAAATTGTATCTGCAGATGGATCATTTTTAATAATATTTAAATCAAATTCTGCAATAATTCTTCCAGTTGATTTTGATTCCTTGAGTTGTAACAGTAGCTGGCCTGAATTTGTATCCTTGCTTGATGATGACATTCCATTTGTGATTATATTTGTAATAAACGCATCATATAACCTTTCTTTTGAAACTTTATTAATCTCTAACGCTTTTTTGTTTTCAAGATAACCACCAAATGGATATGCAGATGACTCATATCCACCAGCAGATTTTATTATCTCGCTCAATGTTGTGCCACGATTGACTTTATATGTTCCAGGATTCATTACAGAGCCCTCGACTCGAATAGTATCTATCTTATATTCTCTGATAAATATTGAATCATTATCAGAAAATTCAAATGAATAAAGATCATCTAAAGATAAATTTATAAGCTCACTAATTCCGGCTGCAACCCTTTTTACAACAATATTGCTAAAATCGTTATTTTTACTAAAACCATTTGCAAATTCTAAGATATCTGCAAAAGTTTCGCCCTCTTTAATTTCATACATTGAAGGTCTCATTGCACCTGATTCAAATGAAATTACTTTTCCTAGTGAGTTTACGACAATACTATCACCAGACCTTAATCCATTTGAAAAATTGTATTTTCCATAAACTAAAACTTCATATAAATCTAATGTATCAATAACCTTACCGGACCTAACCAAGCTTATATTCCTGTAACTCCCGATATCGTTTATTCCTCCTGCCATACTTAGAGCATGAAGCATATTCGAGTTTCCATTGAGGGTATATATGCCAGGATTATATGCATTACCAACTATTAATATATTAATATCTCTAACATTTTTTAAAGAAATGAATGACTCAGTTCCTATATATGAATTGTTAACCTTTGCTTTTATAAGGTTACTTGCATCATTTAATGAAAGTCCTGAAAGATTTAACTTTCCAACATCTGGAAGGTTAATAGATCCATCTCTGGCAATCGGATAAGTTTCTATAAGGTCTTTTTGGCCAATAAGCTGTATTTCTAAAACATCACCAAAATCTAGAATATATGAAGAATCAAAATTTGGTTCATTTATTGGCATAAATGATGTTTGCATGACATCGAAAAAATTTTTTCCAAATAATGATGAAGTCCCTGAATCTTTAGATTTATCAACGAAAGTAGAAGCTCTCCTATATACTGGTTTCTCAAGTTCTTTTTTCGTATTAATTTTTTCTTCTACATCTTTTCTTACACTATCTGGAAGACTTGCTAAAAAATCTTCATCTAATTCTTGAGAGAACGTAAACATTGGGAGTACAATTAATGCTGACAGAAGTATTTTTTTCATCAATTTATCTCCTCTTTTATTTTACTGGAAGGCTGAAAATTCAACTTATTTAACTCTGGTATTATATATGAATCTTTAGTTTTAGGGTTTCTTCCAAGCCTTTTAGGTGTTTTTTTAAAACTAAATGAGCCAAATCTACTTATTTTAACTGTTGTTGACTTGGATTTAGTTTTAATAATTTGTAGAAGGGATTCTAATAAGGTTGCTGCCTCAACAGAAGAAAGTTTAGTACTGTTAGTTATATTTTTTACTATGTTTTTCTTACAAAAATTCATATATTTACTCAAATACCAGGGATTGAAATTCCATTAATTTTTAAAGATTCATTTACTATATCATTAACAACTGAATCAATTTCAGATGAGCTTAAGGTTTTTACCTTAGATTGAAATATAAATCTAAAACCAATTTTTACTTCCTTCTTTTTTTTATTTTTAAAATAATCAAAAATATAAACATCTTTGATAATATTACTTTTATAGTTGATTAATAAATCTTGTAGCTCTTGAGATTTACTATAGTCTTTAATCGCGTATGAGATATCTTTTGAAGAAGAAGGAAAGTCAGATATTTGATTGTATTGAACATAGTCTTTGGGGGGTATAGAAGATTCTTGGTAGGAAAGAATGTCGTCAGAAAATCTGTCTAGCTCAACTTCTAATGCAACTATTTCATTTTTTATCTTTGTTTCCATTGTATCCCTTGATAATATTTCAAAATCAAAAACTTCATTAGGAAGTATTTCTTGAAACATATTTTCAAGATATTTTTTGTTAATTTTTTTTGAGAAATCTAGGTGGTTTAGGCCCACTCTTCCACTTGCAACAATAGATATCATTCTTTTCTTATTAAGATCATCGTTGAAAAAATAAATATCTGATATCTCAAATAATTTTATTGAGTCTTTTTGTCTTCTTTCATTGAATAATAGATTTTCTATAAGGGAATTAGTTATGTTAGTTCTCAAAAATTCTCTGTTAGAATCTAATGGATTATCAACTTTTATTGAGCCTTTAGAAGACGAGCTTACAAACGGATTGTTAATAACCTCATGGAAGCCTTTATCTAAAAGAAAGTATCTAAGCTTATTTTCAATGCTATTATAATTAAGCTTTTCGTTCTGAGGGATGTTTATGTTAGCTCTTGGAATATTGTCATAACCAATTACTCTAGCTACCTCTTCAGCTAAATCATTTTGGGTTTTAATATCACTTCTATAAGAGGGTACTTTTGCATAACCGCCTTCGATAATAAACCCTAGCTTAACTAGGTAATCTAAATAATCATTCTCACTTAAATCAATTCCGATTATTTCATTTATTGTATTTACATTAATTGGTATTTTAAGACTTGAATCTTCATTGTATTTGTATGTAATGAGAGAAATATCTTTTATATTGGCATGTTCACTAACAATCTTAATAAATCTTCTAAGAACCGTGTCTTGACTATCTTGGTCAACACCTCTTTCAAATTTATGAGCTGCATCTGATTGAATATCATACTTAACAGATTTCCCTAGAATTGCCTCTGGTTGAAAGAAAGCACATTCGACAATTACTATTCTTGTATCGTTTGAACAAGCCGTACTTTTGCCACCCACCACTCCTGCCAGATTAATGACTTTGTTGTTTGATGAGAAGACTGCATTCTTGCCTTTTAGAACAATTTTTTTATTAAGTAGTGTTTCAAATTCTTCATTATTTTCTATCTCATGAAATATTATCTTACTTTTAATTGTATTTGCATCATAACAATGTGTAGGCTGACCAGTTTCATAGGAAAGATAATTAGAAATATCAGTAAAAAAATTATTTTTATTTAAGCCAAGATCAGAAAAATAATCACCCAAATAGTTCTTATATATTTTAGGAGCTTGGTCAATTTCCAATTTAAGAAATGATATTTGTGGGCAAATATCCTTTGATAAATTTTCAAAATCTAACTGAAACTTATCTATTTTTTCACTATATATCTCTTGGTTGAGATCAATCGTATATAAAACTGCTAGATCTCTGAGTAAACCATTTAATGAAAGACAATCTCCTCTATTAGGCGTAAATTCCATGTCAAAAATATTTTCTAAAACTTCATGTTCATGGCCAAGTTGAAATAAACTATCAGATAATTGCTCAATTGTTGGATTTTCTTTAATATATCCTATTAAATTACTGTATGGTATTTTCATTTGAATTGGCTTAAAAAATCTAAATTAGATTTATAGAATTCTCTAATATCTTTTACTCCATGCTTGAGCATAGCTATTCTTTCAACACCTAGACCAAAAGCTAGGCCACTATAACTATTGGAATCTATTTTACAATTTTCTAGCACAATGGGATTTACTATTCCACATCCAAGAATTTCAAGCCATTTACCCTCCTTTGATAATATGTCAACCTCAGCAGATGGCTCTGTAAATGGAAAATATGAAGGCCTAAATCTTAATTCAACTTCCTCACCAAATAATGAATAAATAATTTTATAAATTAAATCTTTTAATTGAGCAAAACTTATTTTTTTATCAACGTATATGCCCTCAACCTGATGAAACATTGGCAAGTGAGTAGCATCATCGTCTTTTCTGAAGACTTTTCCACCAGAAATAAAAGCTAGTGGTGGTTTTTTTTCAAGCATGCCCCTAATTTGAACTGGAGATGTGTGAGTCCTTAGAACATTTAACTTATTTTTGACATAAAAAGTGTCGTGCATTTGCCTTGCAGGATGAGATTTTTTGATATTGAGCATATCGAAATTAAATTCTTCTGTCTCTATTTCAGGTCCATTAACAATCTCGAAACCAAAAGAAACAAGAAGATTCAAAATAGAATCTTTCATATGATTTATTGGATGAAGTGTTCCCTTTTCCTTTACTATTTTTGGCAGCGAAATGTCTTTGAGTCCTGACATTAAAGAATATATCTAGCTAGTTGCTGTTTTTACAATCTTCTTAAAAGTTGCACTATCTGAAATAGCAATATCAGAAAGTATTTTTCTATCTAAGGCAATATCTTTTTTTATCAGAGAATTAATTAAAGCAGAGTATGATACTCCTAGTTCTCTTGCTCCAGCATTAATTCTTGCTATCCATAGAGCTCTAAAAGCTCTTTTTCTATTTTTTCTATCTCTAAATGCATACTGCAGAGACTTTATGTTTGATTGCTTTGCTGTTTTAAATAACCTACTTCTCGCACCATAATGACCTTTAGTCGCACTAAGGACTTTCTTGTGTTTAGCCTTGGCTGTTACTGATTTAGTTACTCTTGGCATGATTATTACCTTCTAATTAATGCAGAAGCCATTTTAAGAACAGTTCCAGTTAACTTATTAAGACCTCTGTTATGTCTTTTTCTTTTAGTAGATTGCTTTGTTAGGATATGGTTCCTGTTAGCACTTTTACTTTTTACAGACGAACCTGTTTTCTTAAAGCGCTTTGCAGCTCCTGAATGTGTTTTAAGTTTATATCCCATAATAATTTTTTTTAAATATTTTAAATTAACTTTTCTTTTTTAGAGGCGATAAAACCATTAACAGTTGACGTCCTTCTAATGATGGCTCTTGATCAACTTGAGCTATTTCTTCTAACTCTGTTCTCAATTTATTTAAAAGATTTAATCCCAAATCACTATTAAGTATTTCTCTGCCTCTAAAACGGACGCTTATTTTAGTCTTATCTCCATCAAGAATAAAGCTTTTTATCTTTTTTAATTTAATATTGTAATCGCCGACATCAGTTGAAGGCCTAAATTTTATCTCTTTGGTAGTATTTTTTTTAACTTTGACTTTGTTTGAAGATACGCTCTTCTTTTTGTCAAAAAGATATTTACCATAGTCTAAAAGTTTACATACAACTGGGGTTGCTTCCAATGGTGATACTTGCACAAGGTCGACTGAAAGACTTTTGGCTTCATTTAACGCCTCCTGAAATGAAACCAAGCCTTTTTTTTCACCATCAAAACCAATAAGCAAAACCTTATCAGTTTTTATTTTGTTATTAATTGGTACTAATTGTTTTTTTGAGCTAGCTATTATGAGTTACCTATAAGAATTTAGAACAAACACAGACTAGCTTAGATAAAGCTAAATTTTGATGTTACGACGATTACCATTTGGATGATTTTATACTAAATAACTTAATTCGCAATAAATTATGGTTGAATTATAGATTTTTCCCACTTTGTATCAATTTTTTTGTAAACCAATCTTTTATTTATTCTTGATTCATGTCCTTCCCAAAACTCAAAATAATATGGAGTGAACGAAAATCCCCCCCAATACTCCGGACATACAGTTAAATCTGCTTTTTTTTGTGTTATCTCATAGTTTTTGATTACCTCCTTATAAGACATGATTATTTCTGACTGCTTAGAACTAATTGCAAGTGCATTTTTTTCTTTTGATCTATTAAAAAAATATTCCTTATTAAATTCATTTGAAGTTCTTTTTATCTTTGCTTTGATTCGAATCTGCACATTAATAGACGCCCAATATATCAGCGCGACAATTTGGTTATGAGAATTAAACGCGACTGCTTTAGGAGAGTTATAGTTGCTGAAAAAAATAAACTCATCATTTATGAGAAATTTAAGATTAACATATCTTGAATCAACTTCATCTTTTTCTTTGTTGAAAGAAGATATTGTCATAGCTTCAAGAGCTTTTTGATTCGCTTTTAAGGCCTCATCATATTTTGTTTTAAAAAAATGATAGGGTTCCTCAATATTTAAATTTTCAAATTTAATCATTTTATTAATTATTTAGGTTACTTATAAATTTTTTATACTAAGAGTGATACTAATTATTGAAAACTTATAACCATTAAATGCTAAGCATACTTTAAAACATTAAAAGGTTTATTTTATGTAAAGCTACAGATCTATTCAATAGCGGATCATTTTCATTGAATGCTTTCAATATACTTTTTAATAATAATATTTTCATCAAATTTATTTTCTACAATTTCTCGACTTTTGAGACCCATTTTTAGTCGATTTTTATGAGACATATTAATAATTTTTTCCATATTCAATACTAAATCAGAAACAGATCCAGGACGACATAAGTAACCATTGACATCATTTTCAACGGTAGATGCACAGCCAGGCATATTTGTCGTAATAATTGGCTTACCCATTGATGCACCCTCTAACAGAGACCTAGGTGTTCCTTCGGGGTATATGGAGGGCAAAACAATGCAGTCAGAGCTAGCTATTTCAGAACGAACATCTTCAATAGCTCCCTTGTATATCAAAATTTTCTTTTTTTGCCAATTATCCATAACTTTTTTAGACACAACATTTTTCCTGTTTGTATCTAAGAAACCAATTGCAATGAACTCAACCTTTTTACCATATTTTTTTTTACATAATTCAGCAGCATTGGCATAGATAACGATTCCCTTTTCATAAAGCATACGACATACAATAATAAATCTAACCACACCATCATTTGGTGCCTCTGATAAATGAAACCTTTGAAGATCAACTCCTGAGCCAGGTATATACTCACACTTTTCTTTAGTTACAATCTTACGCAAGATAAACATATTCATATCCTCTTTATTTTGAAAAAATACCTTATGAGCAAAAATTTGTGAAAAACGATAAAGCAAGATAACAAACTTTAATAAAAATGATTCTTTGCTAAATGTTACGCCAAGACCTGAAATATTATTAATTACCTTAGTATTAAATAAAATTGATGCGATGGTGCTATAAATATTCATTTTGGGTGTAAAGTTCATAACAAAATCTGGTCTAATATGAAAATAAAGTGACATTAACCTAAATATAACTAAAGCTTCTTTAAATGGATTAATTCCATAAGGATTCAAATTTAATTGATAATACTTTGTTGATATTTCAGAAAGATATTTTGAACTATCATCATATGGTGCAACAACAAAGACCTTGTATCCTTTTTTGATAAGTGATTTTATTGTATTTCTTCGAAAATTATATATGTACCAACTACTATTGGCACAAATGACTACTGATAGATTGTTTCTAATAATCATAAAGGAACTAACCTAAATATAAAAAATAAAATTTTAGTCATTTTTTTTATCAACATGTGTTCTTATGAAATCTAAATTATCTTTCATATAAATATCTGAGCAATAATGGCCAGAGTACTTGCCATTCAATTCAGGAATCTTTAATTTTTTTGAAATCAGGTTATATAAATCATAATTTCGAACTGGTCTTCCACTACCAATATTAAAAACACCCATGCTCCGAGTCTGGAGAATACTTATAATACACTTTACAACATGCTCTACATGCACATAATCATTCACAATGTCCGGGTTTTTAAAAAAAAATGGAATATTTTTTTTAGCATGATTATAGATTGTTGGAATTAGTTTATTAGGATTTTCATTTCCTCCATAAACATAAAAAAGACGAAGCCATGAAATACAAAGCATGTCTTCAAAGCTAGTAAATTCTTGAAAAACCTTCAATTTAGATATGCCGTATTGGGTATCTGGAATTAATTTTTGAGATTTGTCTATTGGACCTTCTATGCACTCTCCATATTCTAAGCAAGAACCGACTCCTATAAAATGATTGACTTTTGATTCTAACAAAGCTGGTAAAATTTTATTTATATATGTGTCTGCCCATTTTATATTTAACTTACTTATTTTGTAATCAGAATGATTAACGTACCAAGACAATCCGATCACTGAATGAAATGAGGAAAAGATATCAACAAGATCATTAACATTACACTTTAGCAGATCAATATTGTATGTACTTTTTTTGTTAGCAGACCTACTTAATCCAGCATATTTTATGCCCATCAAATCCAAAGCATCAATTAATTCACTTCCTATATAACCAGATGATCCTAATATAAGAATTTTGTTATTATTTAACACAAATAATTTTATGTCTATTGAGATATAAAAAAACTGGAATCCAAAGAATCCAAAGCCTATCAAATTTTAATAAAATAGGATTTGTAAAAGCGCAGATTAGATAAATAAGATAGCCATACATCCATGGTGCAACTACATTTATTGAATTGTGTCTGGAGAAGAATAAGAATAAATTAAACAAAATGGTAAAGTTTCCAAATAAAAGTATGGTAAAACCTATTATCCCAAAATTAAGAATAATTTGTAAATAAGTCAGCTCAAACGCGATTACCTCAGACCTTCCAGGTAATTCTGTTGCATTTATTCCCATACCAAACATAGGATTATTATATATTTGTTGATATAAGTTTATGGACTGCTCTAAGCGCCTACTACTTCCTAGCTCTTCATCATAAATACCAAAAACTTTTTTATATAAAATATCAAAGCTAGTACTAAAAATATCTGGAAATAATATGTACAGCACATAAAGAATTATTGTTGTATATATCAAGTATTTTAAAATGCTTTTTAAGGATCGATTAGTAGTAAGAAGTACATGAAAAAGTACAAGAAATGCAAGAGCAAGGAGCATTAACAAAAAAACAGATCTACCTGTAAGTAGTGAGAAAAAAACCATAAATGCAAATAAGAAAAAGCCATGATTTCTTGATGATTTTGATTTATCAATCATCCAGAAAAAAGTAAATGGTATTGTGAAACAGAGTATAGGAAGAAATTGTGAACCAATTTTTGGTATCCCATAAACGAATCCGAGTTGTACCGGAAATATTTCTTCATAGAAAAAATTTTTACCAAAAAATAGTATTAAAATTACGCCAATTAAAACGAGAATACATCCAAAAGCACTAATATTAATTATTGTTTTTTCTAGACTTACAAAATCTTCTTTATTAATAGAGTAGCTTGATAGAAGAAGAAAAACCAGAGGCCATGCGGTATATAAAAGTATTGAGGAAACTATGTCATTACCTTTAATAACACCATTCATTAAAGCAAATATGCAAAATGTATACATTATCAATGATAATAAAATTATAAACTTATCAAAACGAAACTTTTGCGGAAATACAAATAAAGCCAAACATATACTTAATAGAATATGAATACCGCGTGGAATTACATATGCCGTTGGGAAAATAATCATCAACGCTAAAATAAGATTTTTATTTTTTGCGAGCAAGTACTGTGACACCAGAAGGAAATTTCTCCGAAGAAAAAGGAATATAAGTGGCTAAATAAAAGAAGGGTCTTAAGATTCTCATAAAAATATTAGAAGATGAAACAATATCGCATATAACATTTGTTACATTGCCATAGTAATTCATTTCAATGATTTCAAAACTATTTTCAAGATAAGTCTTAATGCCTTGTTTGGTCAAACGTCGAAAATCAGATGGATCTGGATGAATATGAAATAAAACAGGCATTGTAAAATACAAGACTCCATCTTGCCTCAGCAGACGTGAGCATTCTTTTATACACAAACTGAGATTTTTAACATGCTCAAATACCTCAATTGCAATAATTGAATCAAAAGTTGCGCTATCTTCTGGAATATTTTCTGCTGGACTTACAATATCAATATTTTCTAAATTAGGGTCTATATCATTTGTAACTATTTCAGAAGCATTTTTCATCATTAAATTATATGGATCATGACCAGCTCCTATTACTAATGCTTTCCCAGAACATTGTAGTAAGTCATTACTTAAACGTCTTTCCAAGAGAACTCTGTGATTCGTTGGAAAAAATTTTTGCTTTATTGATTTTGGATTGCTTGGCATTTAAAAATAACTTTTATAACTTAATATTTTTTTATGAATAATAGATGCATTGTCATAATAATCTGAATTATTATCAGATATCAACAAATTTTGTTGATATTGGTTACGAAAACCACCTTCAACAACCTTATCCACTGTATGTATATTTCTACTAGATAATATGTACTTATTATTAAAAAAATTTGTTAAGTTGTCTTTACCAAGCTCAATACCATAACAATCTCTCTTTGTTCTTGGAAGGCCAGCTTTATTGAAATATTGATTTAGCTTAGATGAATTACAAATAAATCCTGTTGTTCTAATGTGTGGGTTTGGTAAAGACGGGAAATCTTCTTCAAAAGAATATGATTTATTCCAATAAATCGAAAATGGTAAAAATAATAATGAACGAAAATTTAGAAATAATGGTCTTTTAGACAAATGACAATGAAAGGAGCCGCTTGTACCTAGAATGCTATCATCTGGTATATTATTCCAAGCGTCGCTCAACATTTGTAAAGCATTTTTATTTCGGAACCTACTATAACTATTTAAAAAAAGAGTGGGCTCGGGAGTTATAATTTTCGATGCTCTATAATACGCCCCCAAATCAAAACCATCATCAGGCATCTCCGTTATTGATTCAATTTTAATTTTGCTTTGCTTTAATTTAGTAGTTATCTCATTTATATTTAATCCAGAAGGACCTTTGACAATAACGCATAAAAAGAAATTTAGAGGATCTTTCAAAATTTGCATATTAAGCGATTTAATAAAATCTGAAAGCCTTTTTGTTGAACCTTCAACTTCTCTATGCAGGTAAAGTACTCTAATCAATTGGTCTCTCAAATAATAAATTCCATTTTTGACATTGTTTAGCTGTTGAATAATTTTCTAAAGCATACGCTCTTAAATGATTAGACAATTCATTTTGAGCGCTTTTACTCATAGACCTAAAACTATCAATGTGCGCCATCCAATTACTTGAATTTTTAACTAAGAATTCTGTAATTCCTGCTTGTTCAAAAAGAACTTTATATGCAGAAGTGGGGGTAGCAATCACTGGCAATCCAAGTAAAAACATAAGTACAGCTTTATTTTCGGGCTTAGATGCATAAATAGGAATATCCATATTAATGGGGATTATACCCAAATCACATTTCATTGCTTCAATCAAAAGATTTTCTTTGCTCCATTTAATTAAATTAAATTCACAAAAAAGATTTTTGCAATAATTGATGCTTGATCTATTTATTCCTTTGACTTTATATTTCTCATCAGTTACTAAGCTAAATTTTTGTTTAAAGAATCTTTTATCATTTACTGATTTAAAGTTTTGTAAATTTTCTGACTGTCCTTCCCAAAGCAACCTATTAAATGATTTGTCTGTTATCTGAGTGTTATTTTTAAATAATGAAGGAAAGTCTATTTCAAAAAAATCAGTTAAAACAAAACAACGATGGATATTAAGCTCTGATCTAATATATAACTCTTGATCCTTACTGCTACATATAACGATATCTGCAAGAGTTAGAATTGATTTTAATAATTTAGTATAACTATTGAAAGAAAATTTATGTTTGTTTTTCACAAAAAAATAAGCTGGGCGCAAGAAATTTTTAACAATGTCAGCTTCAACTAAATAATGGTTTGCATAATCATAAATTAATGGGAAGCCTTTTCTCTTTAGTTTAAGAGCTAGACTTATATCACCAGATCCTGAGCAAAAAACTAAATCAAAAGATTCTTTTGGATCATATGTTAATTGTATTTTTTTGTTTGCTTTGGTAAAAGCGACAAAACGTCTTCTATCAACAGGACCTAAACCATTTCTACTACTGGGTAAGTATAAAACCCTCATTAAATCTCATCGATTAATACTTCTGGAATAGCAGTAATTATTTTTGCAGATATAGACTGGGTTTTAAGCTGAGATATTATCTCATTTTTAATGTTCCATGGAAGAATCATCACATGTGAAAAGTTATTTTTATTTATATCTCTTGCATCAAGAATCGGTATTCTGGATCCAGGCAAAAACTTACCAACTTTTAAAATAGATCTATCATAAACACAATCTATGTCATGAGAGTTTATGCCACAAAAATTAAGTAATGTATTACCTTTTGCTGCAGCTCCATACCCAACAATATTTCCGCCTGACAATTTTATATCAGTAATAGTTTTACGAAGAGAGTCTCTAATATGTAATGCCTTTTCGTTGAGTTTTGTATAAGTTTCTACTTTATCTAAACCATATTCATACTCTTCTTGAAGAAGTGTATTTAATTTATTTGAAATTGAGTGCGGTCCATTGGCATGTTGAACATATAAACGAAGGCTTCCTCCATGAGTATCAAGGGTCTCAACATCATAAATGGACAAACCTTCTTGCTCAAAAATATTTTGAGATCCTATTAGAGAATGATAAGAAAAATGTTCATGGTATATTGTATCGAATTGATTGTTTTCCAAAAGGCTAAGAACATGAGGAAATTCAAGTGTAATCGTACCGCTATCTTTGAGCAAAATCTTAAGTCCTTTGGTAAAATCTCTGATATCAGGCACATGAGCAAATACATTATTTCCTATGACCAAGTCGCTTTTGCCTTTAGTTTCAACAATCTTTAGAGCGGTGCTTTCTCCTAGAAATTCAATAATTGTTGAAATGCCTTTATCTTCCGCTATTTTTGCCGCAGCATTCGTTGGCTCTATTCCATAACAATCTATACCTTGATCAATAAAATTAGTAAGTAAATATCCATCATTTGATGCAACTTCACATACCTTTGATTTAGTAGTCAATTTCAATCTATTTATGATCATTCCACAATATTCTAAACAATGCTCTAACCATGCATTTGATGCTGAGGATAAGTAAGCATAATCTTCTGTAAATAGATCATCCTCTGAAAAATAGTCCCTAGTTTGCATCAATTTACAATCTTCACATACTAAAACTTCTAGAGGTGTATATAATTCAGATGATTTTACGTCACTTTGACTAACATAAGCATTTGATGCGGGAGAAGACCCGAGGTCTATAACATCATGCATATTAGTTGATTTACAATTTCGGCACTTCATAAAAATTCTCTCTTGGTAAAAGTGTGTCTTTTTTAGACATATTTGATATTTTTAGTGGCCATTCTACCTCTATAAATGAATTTTTCCAATTTATTCCATCATCATATTCAGGCACATAATCCGCACTGTGCATATAAATCATATCTACTTTATCAGTTTGTGTTTGATAACCATGAGCTATGCCTGGAGGAAGAAATAATCCTACTTCAGAATTTAAATATAGCTCTTCGTATATACCATATGTTTTAGAATTCTTGCGAACATCAATACAAAAATCAAATACCTCGCCCGTAAGACAAAAAATTATTTTTCCTTCCGTACCAGGCCATCTTTGAAAATGGAGGCCTCTTACGGTGCCTTGTTTGAGATTAGATACTATATTAATTTGCCGAACTGAAAAATCTTTTATTTGTGAAAACTCTGATGAACAAAATAATCTCGTTAATGAGCCCCTAGAATCAATCAAAGGATTTAATTTGACTACAAAAACACCACTTATTTTAGTGGATTCAAATATAAAACGATCAGTCATTAGATAGAAATAGATTTAACTGCTGATTAAAAACATTATTTCGTGAATTTTCATCTGCAAAATACCAATCGCAGGTCATTTTTATAGACTGGATGATATCAAATAAAGGCATCCAGTTACACTCTTTTATTGCACGAGTACTGTCTAAATAAAGAAAACTACTTTCTTTAAAGTTATTTTTATCTTCGAGTATGGAGTATTTGATTTTATTAAACTTACTAACAATCTTAACAAACTCTAATACAGTTTTATTTGAGTGTATATCTGGGCCAATATTATATTCATGACTAAGGCCTTTTTTGTCAGAAATGTGTTTTTCTAGAACTGTTAAATATCCATGAAGACAATCTAGAACATGCTGCCAGGGTCTGGTTGCATTTGGATTTCTTATTGTAGTAGATTTAGATATTTTTGAATTTCTGTACAAATCTGGCATTAGTCTGTCAGATGAAAAATCACCGCCGCCAATTACGTTACCCCCTCGAACAACAATAATATTTTTAAGATTTTCGTAACTTTTCCTATAAGATTTAATTAGAATTTCAGATGCTGATTTTGAGGCACTATACGGATCTTCGCCACCCAATTCATCATTTTCACGATAGCCCCATTGCCAAGAATTATTTTTGTAAACTTTATCAGTTGTTACTATTAAAATTTCTGGTATCTTTTTAAGACTTCTGCAGATTTCTAAAACATTCAGAGTGCCAATAACATTAGAATGCCATGTTAATAAGGGGTCCTTATAGGATAGACGAACTAATGGTTGCGCAGCCATATGGATTACAATTTCAGGTTTAAATTCTAAAAAAACTTTGCTTAAAGAATCAAAATTACTAATGTCAATTTTTTTTTCGTGGAAACTTGCTTGTGTTGAAAGAAAAAATTCTCTGCTTTCACTTTGAAAATCTGATATGCCTATAACTTCACAATCAAGTTTTTGGAGAATGCTACATAACCAAGTTCCTTTAAAACCATCGTGGCCAGTTAGAAGCACCCTCTTGCCTCGTATGTTTTTATATCTCATGACCAAACCTTCCATGGTGCAGTATTATTTTGCCATAATTTTTCAAGTTCATTTTTCTCTCGCAAAGTATCCATTGGTTGCCAAAATCCATCATGATAGAAATGCATAAGTTGATTTATTTTTGAAAGATTTGTTAGCGGCTCTTGTTCCCATTTAGTTTCGTCACCGGTTATCATTTCTATTACTTCAGGTTTCAAAACAAAAAAGCCTCCATTTATAAGACTTTCATTGAGCTTTGACTTTTCAGAAAAATCAATAACAGCATCGCCCTTTGTAATTAATGCTCCAAATCTAGGAGTAGGCCTTACGGAGGTTACTGTTGCCATTTTTCCATGATTTTGATGGTATTTTATAAGCTTACTAATATTAACATTAGCGAGACCATCTCCGTATGTAAAACAAAAATCTTCGCCCGGATTAAGGAATTCTTTGACTTTTTTGAGTCTTCCACCAGTCATAGTTTTAAGTCCAGTATCAACTAATGTTACTTTCCAGTCATCTATAGAAGAATTATAAGATTTAAATTCACCACTTTTGGTGTGTATTGTAAAATCTGAGTTAATCATAGAGAATTTTCTGAAAAAGTCTTTAATGTAATCAGCCTTATAACCACAACAAATTATAAAATCATCAATACCAAAGTGAGCATATATTTTCATAATATGCCATAAAATTGGCTTACCGCCGATCTCAACCATAGGCTTTGGTTTTATATCTGTTTCCTCAGAAAGTCGAGTTCCAAAACCACCTGCTAAAATAACTGCTTTCATTTTACACTCCTATAAATTTGTTATTTTGTAATAACCTATAAGCGATCTCAAACGTTTTTTCACCAGTAAGTTTTACATGATTAGACAAATCATTTTTTGTAAATTCAATTAGACTGTCATATAAATTTGATGATTTGCATTCAGTTGTATTATTTGAAAGGAGTCTGCTTTCTGGCAAAAGCAATACATTGCATCCAAAGAGTGCTGCATGAATTAATAAGGAACTATGACAACCTATAACTGTTTTCGTAGCTGTAATTGCGAGATTGTCTTTTCTCGGTTTATAAAGAGAATCATCAGGATGATAGAGACCATCTGCTTCAAGTAAATTTCTTATTTCATGTAATTTATCATTAGACTCAAACCTATCAGAACTGTCAAATACAACAATATTTGAGGTATGGATGAATTTATGATTGCTATTAGCAAATGTTTTGGGGATCCCAATTATAAAGATACATGCAGATGTATATTTTTCAAATAGTTTCTTGGTGGACTCACCCCAGCACCATATTTCTGTTGCAGTATTAGCAAGATAATTAATTGAAACTACATTATCCAAATTCACACGGTCTCCAGCATCTTCATAAAAACCATGTTGGAGCGATATGCAACGAATTTTAAATTTTTTACATGTTGAAGCAATGATATTTTGTAAGAATTCCATTTCCTTGTGAAGTATAATTATTTTATCTTTGTATTCCTTAAATTGACTTTCATATCGGTAGAGAAGAATAAATGCATGAAGCAATCTAATCTTTAAATATAGTATTTGAAATAAATTTAAGTCTATTGATGCTTTACTTAAAAGTAATTTCATTTCATTTGTAAAATCTTTTTTGAATTTAAAAGATAATAATAATTTGAAATTAGTCCCAAGACAGAAACCTAAATTTTTGACTTCAGTTAATCGACCCTTAGATTTAAAATAGTGATAAAAAGAATAAAAATCTTCCAATAAATCAGGTCTCCCATTTGAATTATGAACAAAAACTATATCAGACGAAGTTGTTACTACAAAGTTACTTCTAAAAAATAAGATCTTTACTAAGGACTTTAAAGAGCCAAAGATAAGCAAACTTATGTTACTTCGCTGAGCAAAATAAAGACTGCCGAGACAAGCCTTATGAATATTATTCATTTAAAAGAATTTACCTAACATTTTTTTAACACTGCGACGGAACTTATTAATATTTGAATTCCAGATAATCTCACTTGACTTAATATTTTTAAATATGTCTTGTAGCTGCTTTTTATTATCTAATGCATAGTGATTGTCATTGAATTTATTTGAGCTTTTTTTGAATAATGCTCTAACTGATTTTGGATGTTGCACCGGTGAATATGAATTAATTTTAACAGCATGATAATTAAATTTTAAAAATAATTGAGCCAAGGTTGAGATACTAAAATGCCACTTATGTGCAATATGTATTTCCTTTATGTGTTCATATTTCATAACATCTGGAACATCAACATACATAAAATCTCCTTCTCTTATTAAATGCTCAAGTTGCTGAAAAAATTTGTCGATTGAACTAACATGTTCAAGAACATGTGTACAAGTAAAAATAGTTATATCTTCATCATTTCTTTTTTCTTCAAGCAACACATTCAACTCATTTAAATTAGACATAATGAAATCTGCATTGCTATTAGTTGTTGCAATATTTCTCTCGCTTTTACTTGGCTCAACAAGATAGGTTAAACCTAAGCCTTTATCTTTAACTAAACTGGTTAAGATGCCTTCACCTCCACCAATATCTATAAAATGTATGTTTCTTAAATCATCGATGTTAGATTTTATTTCGGGCATTATAAATTCCAAATAATTTTCACATCTGATTTTTCTGGCCTTAAGTAATGCTTTTGCATTAGACGAAGATTTAAAATAAATATGCCAATAGTGATTTGAATAAAATAAATCCATGTCTTGTTCACTTGGGTAAGGGTTTGTAAAAATAAAATTACAGCTCTGACACATACATGTCTGAATCTTCATATCATAACGGTCACCTGTAAGAATATTACTAAAACTAGAACCGTCACATATAGGACAGGTACTTAGTCCATCTAAACTAAACTGTTTAAGCGGATTCTTCATTTAATTTCTTTCTTAAATCCCATAAAATTGCACCTGTTTGTGTTATTTGAGCTAACATTGCAATTATAATTATATTTACAATTGTTTGCACTTGAAGATTTAATACAAAAATAACATAGCTAAGTGAAATAAAGACCGTTATCGCGGAGATTCTTTTTGTATCATAACTGTGATGTTGAACTGAGATTGCTATTAGATAAAAAGCATTAAATAAATGCATTGAAGCCAATATAGTGCATACAAGATAAATATTTATTAACTTGATTTCAATAATAAGTGGCAAAATAAAAATTACTAAAGATGTAAATATAAAATATGCCAATGTAATATAAAAAACAAAGGGGATCATTTTTTTTGTAAAAGATAGATAGCTAGAGAACTCATTATCAAAGATTCTTGGAACAATTATTCTATTTAAACTTATCGGTATAAGAGAAAGTAATGCCATAATTTGATTAATAACAATATATTCTCGTATTAAATCTCCTGCAAAATTATTACTTATAAATACTCTATCAAAATTTGCTATCAAAAAATTGCTAACAGCATGAGGAATTAACCAAACTTCATATTTATTTAGCTCTATTTCATTGCTTTTCATGTTGTGAAGCTTTGAATCATTAACTAATTTAGATGTGGGTAAATTAAAAATTATGATAAAAACTGTGAATGATGAAAAAACAATAGCTAAAATTCTTTGCAGTGTTGAAAGATCATCATAAATAAAGATCAGCAATATTGTGAAGATTTGAATAGTATAGAATGCTATGGATAACTTTAATTGCTTATTAAGCGCCCTTCGGCGAATGAAAATATTAATCACACCTTGGTTTAGCTGAAAAAAATATGCAGCTAAAATACAAAAAATAAACTCTAAAAGAGTAGTTTGAGTAAAAATAGTTTCATTAAAAAAATAATATATAATTAACGACAAAGATATTCCATATTTTACATTTCTAATTGATCTTTTTATAAAATATTTCAAGCTAGCTTTCACTGATTCAACTACATTTCGGCGAAGCATAGTACTTTGCGTTTGCAAAGTAATGAAGGTTGATAAGAAAACTACATTGAAGTAATTTCGAAAATTGCTTGAAAAAGTGTCTGGGTCAAGTAAGACAAGAAGTGATACAAGTAATGTAATAGGCCCAATCAAATTAATGATTGAAACTAGAGAGCTTTTGATGAAATCATTCATATTTTGCATTTGAACTAAAAAAAATCATCAGACTTCTGCTTGTATTGATTGTGAAATATATTTTATCTTCATTAAATATAAAAAATTTTATAAAATTTCATTTTTGTACCATTCAACAAATTTTTTTATTCCACTTTCAATGCTTGTTGACGGGCTAAAACTTACATCAGCAATTAAACTATCAATATTTGCATAGGTTATTGGGACATCACCTGGTTGCATTGGCTTATAGTTTTTATTAGCCTTTACTCCACAACATTTTTCTATTGTTTGAATAAATTCATGAAGCGTTACTGGACTATTGTTTCCAACGTTGTAAATAATATAAGGTGGCTTAGCCTTACTAAAATTATTTTCATGCTTATTTGGAATCCTGCTCATAACTTTAATTATTCCCTCAATAACATCATCAATATAAGTGAAATCTCTTTTCATATCACCATTATTAAATACATCAATAGCATCGCCATTTAAAATAGCCTTTGTAAATTTATAGTAGGCCATGTCAGGACGTCCGTGGGGCCCATAGACAGTAAAAAATCTGAGACCTGTTGTTGGAATTTGATAAAGGTGACTATATGCATGCGCCATTAATTCATTTGATTTTTTAGTAGCCGCATATAATGAAATAGGATAATCTACTTTATCATTAATATTGAAGGGTTGCTTTACGTTCATACCATATACAGAGCTGGATGACGCGTATATCAAGTGCTTAACATTGGATTGTCGACAGCCTTCTAAAATATTTACAAACCCAACAAGATTAGAATCAACATATGCGTGAGGATTATCCAGTGAATATCTTACACCTGCTTGTGCAGCAAGATTAATAACAACATCGAATGATTTTTGAACAAATAGCTGTTCAATAAATGATTTATCTGAAATATCTGCTTGTAAAAACTCAAAATTAGAATATTTTGGATGCTTTGCTATCTCATCCAAGCGAAGCTGCTTTAATGCTGGATCATAATAATCATTAATGTTATCAATGCCAACAACTTCATCATTGCGATCAAGGAGCGCCATCCCTAGGTGATACCCAATAAAACCTGCAGCTCCCGTAACTAATACTTTCATTTAGTCGTTCCCGAACAGATCTCTTGTAAATACTTTCCATTTAACATCTTCAAGTTCAGAACTCATTCGATTTGAAATAATAACGTCTGACATAACTTTAAAATCATCAAGCGAATCTATAACTTTTGACTCAAAAAATTCAGCTTCATCATACGTCGGCTCATATATTAGAATATTTCTACCCATAGAATTGATCCTCTTCATAATACCCAGAATGGCACTTTCCCTATAGTTATCAGAACCGTGTTTAGATACCAGCCTATATATTCCAACAACTTTTGGATCACATTTAACAATAGAGTTTGCAATAAAATCTTTTCGAGTCTTATTCGAAGATACGATCGCCTGAATGAGTGTCTGAGGTACTTGTTCGTAGTTTGCTAGAAGCTGCTTTGTATCTTTTGGAAGACAGTAACCTCCGTAACCAAAAGATGGATTGTTGTACCCCTGACCGACACGCTCATCAAGGCACACACCATCTATAATGCTTTTTGTATTGAGGTCATGTTCCAAGGCATAAGAATCCAGCTCATTAAAGAAAGATACCCTCATAGCAAGGTAGGCGTTGGCGAAAAGTTTTATAGCCTCTGCCTCAGTAGAGGGGATAAATAACGTCTCAACATTCTTCTTCTCAGCACCCTTAATCATGAGGTTTGCAAACTCTTTGCCCGCCTCAATCTGGCTTCCAACTATAATACGTGATGGATATAAGTTATCAATCAGGGCCTGACCCTCCCTTAAAAACTCAGGAGAGAAGATAACGCGGTCTGTTGAATGCTTTTCTTGAAGTGATTTTGTGTGTCCTACAGGGATGGTAGACTTGATGACGACAAGCGCTTCCGCATTTAGCTTTAACGACTCACCCACAACAGTATCTACAGAGCTTGTATCAAAGTGCCCGGTGGTAGGATTATAGTTTGTGGGTGTTGCTACAACGACGAAGCTGGCACCCTCGATAGCCGCATGTTTATCAAGAGTTGCAATAAGGTTTAGCTCTTTTTCTGCTAAAAAGGTCTCGATTTCAGTATCAGCCACAGTGGATTGTTTATTGTTGACCTTATGAATTCGTGAGGAGTCTATGTCAAGCAGAACAACCTCGTTATGCTGAGCAAGTAAGACAGCTAGGGACATTCCTACATACCCGGCTCCTACAACAGTAATTTTTGTTTTATTTGTCAAATTGAGGCCTTTGATTAACTATTAAGAATTCGATTCACTTTAAAATTATAATACACCTAAAAAGTCTCAAAACTAAATCTTTAAACGCGACTGTATTTTTGAGAAATTATGGTCATTTCCTATGCAAATAATAAAATTTACTAAACTAGAAAGTTTTTTTAAAAAAAACATAATGCCTAATAAGCACAAATAAAATGCTTAGCACTCCCCCCAATAATGAGCTTAAGATACAAATTAAAGCTCTTTTAGGCTCTGATTTTTGTTCCATTACCACTGGAGGATCAATATAATCAAAAACATAAAATTGATTAGCTTCAATTAAAGCTAACTTTTTAGTTTCTTCTTGAAGTAGTTGAGCTAGCGCTTGTTTGATTTCAGACAATGCAGTCATTGAAATTTGTTGATTTAGATAACCAACAGCCTTTTCTGATTCTGATTTATCTTTTTGTCTATAAAAACTATTAATTTCACTGACAATCAACTCTACCCATTGTTTGGATACAAATGGAGACTGGTGTTTGATTGACAGAGTGATAAAGCCAGTGCTCTTATCAATATTTAAGTTTAGTCTTGATTTAAAAGCTTCAAAGCTTTCTTGGGCGCTAGGTATTTTTGTTTTTGAGAAGGTGTTGTCTGTATTCCAAGTATTGGTGTTAGCATTAAATATACTTTCATCAAAAGCTACTGTATTTGTTTTGGCGTCCCAAGATTTAAAAGCCATAAGGTCTGGTAGATATATATTTGTGAGTATATTATTTTCAAAAAAACTGAGAGAGCTAATCTTTTGTATTGCTTTTGCAGAATTACCCTCATCATCAGATGGAAGGCTTATCCCGGCAAGCCCTGCGAGGCCACTATAACTTCCAAGAGCTCCTGTAATGCTGCTAGATGCGTTAACAGGAACCAGTAAAGCTTTAGATTCATATATATTAGGCAAGAGTAAGCTGTATATAACTCCAACAACTGATAAAAAAGTTGTTATTGATACGATAATCCATTTTTCTTTAAATAGTACATAAAAAATATCTTGAAGATTTATTTCGTCATCAAAATCGTTAGCACTTTCATTAGTATGTGTTTCTTGCATAAGAATTTATTAATTAATACATAAGGTAAGTTTATCGTATTCTTGTTTCTTTTTGATACTAAATTTTTTTGTAATAGCTATTTTTTTTTTGAAGTATGGTACCCGAGGCCGGACTTGAACCGGCACGATATTTCTATCGAGGGATTTTAAGTCCCTTGTGTCTACCAATTCCACCACTCGGGCTTTTTTATAAA
>MDTB01151152.1_pt1 | contig 25114 bp, 45 predicted proteins | sample 811161 | NCBI WGS metagenome assembly MDTB01 (sample SAMN05326650, study PRJNA326480) | marine metagenome | isolation source: seawater | place: Mediterranean Sea | collected 2009
AGGGTAAGTTAAAAGATGCAAATCCATATGCATTACTAACAAAATTATTTGAAAGGATATAGTATGAATATATTTCATTTACACAAAGACCCAAAGATTTGTGCAACCTATCATTGTGATAAGCATGTAGTTAAAATGATATTAGAAACAGGTCAGATGTTATCAACCGCATACCAAAAGTACATGGGAGAAGATGATGAGTTATATAAACCTGCATATCCTAAACACCCCATGACGATATGGGTAGGAGAAAGCAAAGGTAATTATGTTTGGTCATTACATCTACTCAACTATCTATGTAGAGAGTATCAATACAGGTACAACAAACATCACAAGACAAGCACCATACTTAAAAAACTTATAGACAAATCAGATAAGCTTATGCCAAAGTTTCATTACAAACAATTTCTAATACCACCTTTGTGTATGCCAGATGAATACAAAGTATCTAACTATATTAAATCATACAGAAACTATTATGTCGGAGAGAAAAAAAGATTTGCAAGATACACTGGAGTTGACGCACCAGATTTTATGTTGTAATATAACACTAACAAAGGAGCACACATGAGTTACTCAATAGCAACAATTACATTTGTCAAGTATGATGATGAAGGCAATGAAATATGTGATTCAAAAGGTAATGTTAAATACTTTACTTTTAAAGATGACATTGATTGTAGTTACATATGCGACAGCATTACAGATGATGAGGTAGAAGAAGTATGACAGATAAATCAATGCAATTAAAATTACATCTTGATTGTAATTTTTACCCACCATTACCAAACAGTTTTAAAGATAGTTTTGTTGAAGTCTTTGAAAAATATTGGGAAGGTGGAGATGCTGAATGGTTACAAACAGCACTAGCTAAAATAGGTTATAGAGGTTCATTAAATGATTATGGATTTTATAATTTCTTAAATGATGAGGATACATATGACGATTAAAGAACTAGAAGAAAAGATAGGTACACTATCTAATACAAGCAAGATGCCTGCGTATTCGTTTGGTATCTCTGCATTTAAATGTAAGGTAGGTAGTAAGCTAGCAAAGATAAAAGGTACAACCTGTTATAAATGCTATGCACTTTCAGGTTTCTATCGTATGCCTAGCACTGTAAAATCTCATGCTAAAAGATATGATGCCATGACGATTCCAGAATGGACTGATGCTATGACTATGCTTATCAAACTTAAGTATAAAAATATACCAAAGAAAGATAGATATCATAGGTGGTTTGATTCTGGAGATATACCTAGCATTGAAATATTGAACAATATTATTGAGGTATGTAAACGTACACCTGATATAAAACATTGGATACCAACTAGAGAATATAGTACACTAGCTAATGTTGATATAGATTCTTTACCCAAGAACTTAATCATTAGAGCAAGTGCTGTTAAAGTAAATGGTAAACCACCGAAGTTCTGGAAGTGGACATCAACTGTTCATGTTAAAGGAACAAAGCATATTGGTAGGGCATGTCCTGCAATGCAACAAGACGGAGAGTGTAGAGATTGTAGGTCATGTTGGAAGAAGTCTATCAAAAATATTTCATATGAACAACACTAACTGAAAGGATAACATATGGAAACATCAGCAATAAAAGAAGCAGTTGAAATGCGTAGAGCACATCTTAATTTAATTAAGTATGCATTAAATAAAGGTTGTTCTATAACAGTAGACTATGGTGCATATGATGATGAAGATGCATGTACTAAATCAAAAGACTATAAAGAAATAAAAGAACATGCTGAAGCATGTGATGAAAGCTATCTACATATCTATGATGCAGAAGGTAAAAAGAAAGGTTGGGCATGGGTTATCTTTGGTAACGAGGATAATGAACTTGTATCTGATTATAGTTATAATCCTTTTATGGAAGATTGGTGGCAACAGTTTGATAAAATGTACGAGGAAACAGGTGCATGGTAAAGTATGTAGAGGGAGAGCCAGCACCCAGATGGGAAGATAAGGAAGCGTGGAATAAATGGTTTAAATCTTTTATTGAATATCACAATAAAGATAAAAGACCTAACACCTATAACCTTGTCTTTCCTGTCGTTATAGATTTAATAAAAGAAAAAGAAAAAATAAAACCAAGAGTTTTAATTAGGTTAGTACGAGAACAGCTAACTGAATTAAAAGGTAACCAAATTAGTAGGGCTATCAAGCGTATGGTATCTTATGGCATACTTGAATATGAACATAAGAAGTCATATAAGAATATAATCAAAGGACATTACTGGAAAAGTCATGTCAGATAAGGAGGAAATATGAGTGCACCCAATGAGCCATTAAAAATAATGGGCTGGAATCTAGAAATATCATGGACAGATGGTAAAACAGAAGTTATTACAGATTTACCTGAAGATGTAGAGCAAGGTCTAGCTGATTACTTCTGTGATTTAGAAACAGAGAAAGCACATGAACATGCATTAAAATACGGAGAAAAATATTTAGATAAGCGAGGGGTTTAACTTGACTTATCTTTAATTTTATGCTAGAGGAATACTTATGAAAATAAAAGCAAGAGTAATAGCACTAGGTCATATGGGTGATGTAGAGTTTGGAACATTACCACATGATTCATTGTTAGATAATAATAGAATAGAAGAAGCAAATAAAATTGTACGAGAGGAAGTTCTTAAAAGAATTTTAGATATAGAATTTAAACCTTCAGGTACAGTAAAAGAACTAAAACAAATTATATGGGAGATTATTTAATTGAGTTACAATGAACAGTTAAGAATACTACACTCATATCTGATACCACCAGATACAACAATGCGATTGGATTGTCCATTTTGTAATCATAAAAATACATTGAGTGTAACTAATGATGACAGCAGATTAAGTTGGCATTGTTTTCATGCATCATGTGATGCTAAAGGTACAGAAAAGAAACGCATGTCCATGGCAACCATTAATAAAATATTTAATGCGGAACCTGTAACGCAAGATGACAAGTTTAATATACCTGAACATTTCAAAACAGTATATTCAAATGAAAGAGCCATGAAATATTTACAAAAGAATAACTGTTGGGAATCTTATACATGGAGGAGAGCCGATATTAAATATGATGTTAGGCAGGATAGAGTAGTCTTTATGATTAAAGACTATGATAATATACGAGGTGCTGTTGGTAGAAGTTTATCTAAAGATGTACAACCTAAATGGTTTATGTATGGAAATAAAAATGTACCATTCAAATGTGGAGAGTATGATGATGCTGTACTTGTAGAAGATTGTGCAAGTGCATGTGCTGTATCTAATGTACTTACAGGTGTAGCACTTATGGGTACAAGTTATAATGAAATGTTTGATAAATATTTAAAACAATATAAAACTATTTATGTTGCACTAGATAGAGATGCGACAACCAAGGCATTTGACATAGCAAATAAATTAAGATATAGGGGATTTGATAATGTTCAAGTCAAGATACTTGAAGATGATTTAAAGTATTATAACACAGATGAGATAAGGAGTATATTTTATGAATAAAATTATAAACTTTATATTAAAAAAAATAAATCATGATAGTTTATTTATAGCTACACTATATGGTATAGGTGCATTTACTATTTATGTTTTGATTGCGTGGGTATTGTATGGCGTATGATGATAGAGGCGAATTAGATTTGACCAAACAGATAGATACATTAAAAGAATCTAGAGATAGATTTAAAATGTTATTTATGGAAGTATCTTATCTCTTGCATAGAGAAAAGAAAAAAATAAAAAGATACAGAAGATTTGTAAAATTTTTGGAAGGCGGTGTACGTGATAGAAAAACAAATAATTAAATTACTTTTAGACAAACAGTTTTATAATAAATATAAAGGACACATAGCTTCATCTGTATTTGATGGAAACTATGGGTCTTTGTTTACGACTATACAAAAAGCACACGAGGACTATGAACAAGATATAAGTCTTGATGATTTATATTCTTTACATACAACTAAATATAATCCTGCATTAACTAGAGCAATGAAGATTGCGATTAGTGAATTGATTGAGGACATAAGAGAAACAGAAAAACCTAATAATCAAATAGCAGAAGATATAATTAGAATACTAAGAGAAAGAGATGTGGCACAAAAGGTCGCAGTTGAAGCTACTGAAATATATAATGGTGCACCTGCTAATTTTTCTAGTATTAAAAAGATTATTGAAGACTTTGAAAATCATAAAGAACTTGATGAAGTAGATGCAGTAACTGATAACATAGGAGAACTCTTGAATCAATTACAAGATACAACTAAATGGAAATTTAATATCAATGTATTAAAAGAAAACGTAGGCGGAATCGGTCCTGGAAATTTTATGATTGTATTTGCTAGACCAGAAACAGGTAAGACTGCATTCTGGGTAAGTCTTGTTGCAAATGAAAATGGTTTTGCTCAACAAGGTGCAAAGATACATGCGTTTATAAACGAGGAGCCAGCAGTTCGTACACAGATGAGAGCCATCAATTGTTGGACAGGATATACTAAACAAGAAATTATAGATAACTTAAAAGAATCACATGAGTTATGGAGTGAGATAAAAGATAATATTAAAATGTTAGATGTAGTTGATTGGTCAATGGATGATGTAGATGCACACTGTGAAAAGTATAAGCCAGATATTATTGTGATTGACCAGCTTGATAAAGTAAATGTTAAAGGTACATTTGCTAGAACAGATGAGAAGTTAAGAGCAGTCTATACAAGTGCAAGAGAGATTGCAAAGAAACATCAATGTGCTGTGATTGCAATATCACAAGCATCAGCAGATGCACATAATAAACACAATGTAACATTTGATATGATGGAAAATTCTAAAACTGGAAAAGCTGCTGAAGCAGATTTAATTATTGGTATAGGTAAAAAACAAATAGACCCACAAGTTATACCAAAAGATAGGTCATTGTGTATTAGTAAAAATAAAATAACAGGATTCCATGGCGACCCTTTCGTAGCCATTGAGCCAGAAACAAGTAGATATATTGATTAGAAAGGAAACAATATGATAACAGTATTAGATTTAGAAACTTCTTTTATTAAAGATGAGGATTCAGGTAGGATAGACCCATTACCTTTTAATCCAAAGAATGTATTAGTAAGTTGTGGTATGCATTCTAAATATGGAGAAGAATATTATTTTTTAAATCATTCTGAAAAGATAAGTAAAGGTGGTGCCGCAAGAATACAGGAAGTGCTAGATGAAACTACATTACTTGTTGCACACAATATTAAATTTGATTTAACTTGGTTACTAGAATCTGGATTCACTTATAATGGTAGACTTTATGATACCATGTTGGGTGAATATATTTTATTACGAGGTATTAAAAATAGTCTTGCATTAGATTCTATTTGTAAGAGAAGAAGAATAGGAATGAAAGATGATAAGATAAAAGAATTTACAGATAGAGGTGTATCATTTGAAAACATACCACATACTGTTGTAGAAGAATATGGTAGGCAAGATGTTAGAATTACTAGAAGTTTATTTGATGCACAGATGGGTGACTTTAAAATGGATAAGAACAAAGGACTACTCAAGACAGTTAAGATGATGAATGAATTTACTGGAGTGCTAACTGAAATGGAACGCAATGGTATCCATGTAGATATTAATGAACTTCATAGTGTTGAGAAACAATATAGGGCAGAGTATGCGTACTTGCGTGGAGAGATTGAGAAAACTATTTATAATAAAATGGGAGATACAAAGATTAATCCTAATAGTACAGAACAATTATCTTGGTTAATCTATTCTAGAAAAGTTAAAGACAAAGAAAGATGGAGGTCTATATTCAATATTGGTGTAGATAAAAATACTAAAAAGAAAAAACGAAGACCGCAAATGTCACTATCACAGATGACAAATTACATAAAAGAAAATACAGAAGTTATTTATAAAACTTCTTCTTCACAATGTGTAAGTTGTTTAGGTAAAGGTGTAATAAAAAAATTAAAGAAAGATGGAAGTGAATATAAAAACTATACTAAATGTTCTGAATGTGATGGCGAAGGTGTAACCTATTCTAGTCTTGGCAAAGTTGCAGGGTTCAATCAAAAAGCTAGAAGTATATATGACATGGCAGATGGTGGATTTAAAACTGATAGAATCACATTACAAAAAATAGGTGCAAGGTCTAGCGGTGAATTAAAACAATTCATTGAAAACATTATGAGATACAATGCTATTGATACTTATCTATCTACATTTGTTAATGGTATTAAAGAACACACAAATGAAAAACAATTACTGCACCCTAAATTTATGCAAGCAGTTACAGCTACAGGTAGATTATCAAGTCGTGACCCAAACTTTCAAAACCAACCTAGAGCAAAAACATTTCCTATACGAGGTGTAATCAAATCTAGATTTGAAGGTGGACAAATTATGGAGATAGACTTTTCACAATTAGAATTTAGAACTGCTGTATTCCTAGCACAAGATGAGCAAGGTATGGAAGATATAAAAAACAATGTAGATGTGCACCAGTATACTGCAGATATTATAGGTTGTAGTAGGCAAGATGCAAAGGCACATACATTTAAACCTTTGTATGGTGGTGTTACAGGTACAGAAGATGAAAAGAAATACTATTCAGCATTCTTAAAAAAATATAAACAGATAGCAGAATGGCATGAGAAGTTACAGAACGAGGCAATTAAATTTAAAAGAGTTAAACTACCTACAGGTAGAGAGTATTCATTTCCATATGCAGAACGAATGCCTTGGGGTGGTTCTAGTTATGGCACACAAATTAAAAACTATCCAGTACAAGGATTTGCAACAGCAGATATTGTACCACTAGCTTGTATACAAATATATAAACTAATGAGAGAACAAAAGGTTAAGAGTTTACTTATCAACACAGTTCACGATTCAATCGTAGCTGATGTTTACCCTGGTGAAAAAGATGTGATGAGTGATATATTTAAACAGGGTACATCTTCTGTAGTTCCATCCATGAAGGAGTACTATGGAATTAATTTTAACGTACCACTTGACTCTGAATTAAAAATAGGGTACAATTGGTTAGAGATGGAGGAAAAAAAATGTATATAGATAAAACAAGTATAGAAGTTATTGGAGATAAATGGATTGAAGGAAAAGAAAAACCTGAGAAAGATTTAGTTCTAAACTCTTTTAATTTTGATGATGGCATTCACGCAAAAGATTTGGTTAAATTTCTTGAGCATTTAAGAGATGAACATGGTCACAGATTTTGTGGTGAAATAGATTGTCATATAACTATAAGAGAGAGGGATTACTAATGGTAGAAGTATTAGAAACATTAGATGACTTTGAAGATGATAGCTATGGTGCTTTTTTAGACTATAGTGTATTAATGCAGGAGTGTGAGTTTGAACCTAGAAGATTATTAATTGACGCAGGTCACCCATACTATGAAGAAATGAAAACATTTGCTCAAGCAGATAAACTTGAAGTTATAGCAACAGAAGGAGTAACTAAGATATGTTAGCAGATGTTATGTGGACTATGGTATATGTGATACTAATTGGTGCGTGTTTTTACTCTAAATAAACTATTGACAAGGAGTCAATCTTATGTTATATACAAATCAACAATTGACATTAAAGGAGGAAATTACTTATGTCAGAATTACTTAATCTAAAAAGTATGTCTAAAGAGGAGATTATGAAAGCTATCGGGCAGGACTCTGGTTCCGATAATGAAAACATAGTTCCTAGACTAACTATCAATCGTAACCCTGAAGATGATAATGGTAATCAATTACCTATCGGAAGTTTTACTGTATATGATAGTTCAACAAATAAAAACTATTATGGTAAAACAGTTACGTTAAGACCATTCATATCTGGTATGCAGTATATGCATTATGACCCAGAGAAATCTGAATATGTAAACAGGTCAGTAATCTTTTCATCTTGGAAAGAAGAAGCTATTGATATTCAAGGTGGTATTAAATGTAATAAAGTACCATACAAAGAACGAGATAGTTTAACAGCAGAAGAATTAGCTGTACAAAAACAAATCAGATGCTACAGATTAGTATATGGTTTAGTATCGTTTGATGGCGTTGATGCCGAAGGAAACAAAAGGAAAGTAGAAAACTTTCCTGCAGTTTGGAGAGTAACTGGTACCAGCTTTAAACCTGTATCAGATGCTATTGAGGCATTAAAGAAAAGAAAAAAACTAATGTTTACTTGTACATTTAAATTAGAAAGTAAGCGTCAGAAAAAAGGAAGTAATGTATTTTATGTTCCTGTAATTAATCCTGATGCAGATGCTAATTTAGATATGTCAAAAGAAGACGTTGAAACTTTACAGGTATTTAAAGATTCTATCTCTGCAGAAAATAATGAAGTTGCAAGACTCTTCAAGGCTGCAAAAGGTAAGAAATATACTGGTGAGGATGCAAAGTCTGCTGAAATCGTGGATGAACTAGATGATAATCTACCAGACCCAGCAGAAATGTTATCAGCTTAATGAACGATATCCTACACAAAGTACAATTATATCTCGACAAGGTGTCACAGGCACCTGTCGAGGTATCTGATGAACTCGTAGAGGAATTTGGAGAAGCTTGTAAGAATGCATTACGTAAACAATTTAGTGATGAGAGGAAAGCTAAATTTCAAATACGAATGAGTAATATTGGTAGACCATTATGTCAGTTACAAATGGAATCTAAAAATATTAAAGGAGAAGGACAACCTTATAATGTTAAAATGAGAAACACATTTGGTGATTTAATTGAAGCATTAGCTATATTTGTAATGAAATCTGCAGGAGTAAACATAGAAGATAAGCATAAGAAAGTTACTTACAAATACGATAAGAGTAAAATAGAAGGAGAGTATGATGTCAGGATAGATAAAAAAATTTGGGATATTAAAAGTGCATCGCCATATTCGTTTGATAAAAAGTTTGGAGAGAATGGTGGCTTTGAAGCTATAGCAGAAGATGATGCATTTGGATATATACCACAAGGATATTTGTATGCTGAAAGTGAGAAGCTTCCTTTTGGTGGTTGGATAGTTATTAATAAATCTACAGGTGAGTGGACAATATGTGAAACTCCAGTAGAAGATTCTAAATATAGAAGTGAAGCTTTAACAAGAGCACAAACAAATGCTAAAGCTTTAACTAAAAAAGAAAAGTTTAAAAGATGCTATCCAGATATTGAAGAAACATTTAGAGGAAAGAAAACAGGTAACCGAGTATTAAATAATGTATGTTCTTTTTGTCCATATAAGATTCCATGTTGGGGAAAAGAATTAAAGATGTTACCACAGCAACAGTCACAAGGAAAGAATCCTAAATGGGTTTGGTATACTGAAGTTAATAACCCGAGGAAAGACGATGAGTACAGTACGCAGTCGGAAAGCTAAAGGTCGTAGACTTCAGGATTGGGTAAGAGATAACTTAAGGGGTTTATCTCTTGCCCTTACCGAAGATGATGTAAGAGTTGCAATCATGGGAGAAACTGGTGCAGATATTAAATTATCTAAAACAGGTAAGAAATATTTTCCATATGATATTGAGTGCAAGAATAATGAAACATGGAAAGGAATTTATAAAGCTTATGATCAGGCATCTGCTCATGGAGATTCAGAGCCACTTGTATTTATTAAGATGAATAAGAAAAGACCATTAGCTATTGTAGATGCAGAACATTTTTTAAGATTAAACGTAAACCGAGTGGCAGTAATACCACCAACAAGTAGGGGCAACCATGACGAAGATGAAAAAAAGTGATATAGATAGTGCCACAAAAATAGTTATTATGCCATGGGAAAATGGCTTTACTTGTGGTATTGTATTTGGAGACAATGCTGAATATGGATATGAAGAAGATGATATGATTTCAATTATGGCTAGAGGTATGATTAAACAAGCTGTGACAGATCCACATGCAACATACTTACTAGGATTGAAAGGATTTGCTGAAGATAAACAAAAAGTAGATAGTGGTGAACAATATTTAGATGAACCCTTTTTATCTTCTGCAGATTTGACAAAAGACGAAGATAATGTTATAGACTTCTTTGATTATTATAAACCCCAAAAACCAAAGGACATAAACTAATGGCTACACATTTAATAATTGGTGATCCTCATTGTACACCTAAAGCAAACAATGATAGATTTCTGTGGGCAGGTAAAGTTGCCGCAGATGTTAATGCTACACACGTAATATGTATGGGAGATTTTTGTAGTGTTGATTCTCTATGTTCATATGATAAAGCCAAGTTATCATTTGAAGGTAGAAGATTTAAAAAGGATGTAGAGCATACTGAAGATGCACTTCAACAATTTGATAAAGGATTAGGTAAACATAAAGTAAAAAAGATTATGGTACTAGGTAATCATGAAGATAGAATTGATAGAGTAGTGCAAGATAATCCTGAACTTGAAGGTACATTAAGTATATCTATGTTAAAATATAAGAAGTATGGTTGGAAAGAGATACCATATAAAAAAGGTGTAACTATTAATGGTGTGTATTATACTCATCACTTGCCTTCAGGTATTACTGGTCGTGCTATATCAGGTGAGAATATTGCTAGAACTATTTTAAATAAACATAAAGTATCTGCAACTGTAGGTCATTGTCATTTATTTGATTATGCTATGTCTACATTACCTAGTGGTAAAAAGCTACAAGCTTTATCTGCAGGTTGTTATTTAAATCATAGTGAAGCTTATGCAAAAGAAACTCAGCATCTATGGTGGAGTGGACTTGTTGTAAAGTATAATGTATCTAATGGTGAATATGATTTAGAAACTATGAGTTACAATCAAGTAAGGAGGTTATATGGTTAATTCATCTTTTTTTAAAGACGATGAAGTGAACTCTCCTAAACACTATAAACAGGGTAAGAGAGAAACAATTGAAGTTATACAAGACTATATGACTTCAGATGAATTTGTTGGATACTTAAAAGGAAATATATTAAAGTATGTAGGCAGATTTAAATTCAAAGGAAAGCCATTGCAAGATTTAAAAAAAGCAAGTTGGTATTTAGATAAACTAATTAAGGAGGTACAAACATGGGAGCAGTAAAAGAAGCAGTTATGGAGGTGCAAGATGAAGTGGCTAATTGTATTGAATCAGGTATGACACTAGAAGAAACTATTACACATTGTAGTAATGTATTTCATAGAAAGGCTAGTCCTAATACTTATTTAGCAGATAAAAATTATATAAAACAAATATATGAAGATTGGAGAGGAGGAATATTATAAATGGATAGAACATTTTTGATTACATCAAATCAACTACAGGAAATAATGAGATACTTAATGAGTAGACCATATGCAGAAGTTGTAAAGCTTATGAATATGTTAGCTGCATTAGAACCATTAGACCCAAGATTAAGTAAAGAGTTTGTAAAACAATCTAAAGGAGAAAGTGAGAATGACAAAGGAAAAGAAACTACCAAAAGAAGTTAAGAAACATATTGGATTGTTATTCGAACTTAAGATTGGAATTAGTGAAGACAACCAAATCGTATTAGACTATGGTGGAAAACCTGTAGGTAAAATACGAGAAGCATTAAAAGGATATAGTTATCATGCAAATTTATGTGCAGCAGTTATTAACCATTGTAATTCAACAGGTAAGAAACTTGAAGACGATATTAAAAAATTACTACAATCATTTTAGAGTTATGTTATGGCATAATCCTGTGATTGACTTGTTAGAAAGAAACCTAGCAAGATTTAGTTCCTGGATTTGGAGAAAGAGGTGGTCAGGTAAAACTAGAGAACTTCGTTTCCAAATAAAAAAGGCTCCTAAATAGGAGCCTGTCATGTGTTGCCTTTGGGGGGAGTCTTCGGGCTCCCCTTTTTTATTTTAGTGGTGAGATAAGATATACCATAATACTAAAAATAATACAAAGTATTTTATAGCATCACTTTTATTTCCTTTAAAGTATTTGTTAAACTTAAATGGATCTTCACCAAACGTCATTAACAATTCCATGCTCTCAATGCTTTATTGATTCTTGAGTTAGGATCTCTAGCTGTTTTAGCAGAAGTCAATTTTTTCTTCATGCCTTTCATACGAGCACAAAAACTAGCACGCCTTTTATTGCCAACTTTTTTACTAGGTGCTTTTAAATTACCACCAGTTGCTTTATTATATGATGCACGACCTTTAGCATTTAAACCTCCAGAAGGATTCTTACCTTCTTTTCTTTGCCAAGCTGGAGACTTCTTACCTTTAGGTTTTGATGACATTATTTTTTACCTTTTTTACAGTCACAATCATGTTTGCATAAACATGGTATGATTCCAAGTGTTTTACAAATTAATTCACAAATTTTATTTTTTATTTTTTTTAACATTTTTCTTTTTACCTCTTAACATTGCAAAGTCTTGTTTAGTAAGCTTGCCATCTTTGTTTACATCTAGTTTTTTTCTATTGCCTTTTACTTTTTTTCCTTTAGTTTTTCCGTACATTATACACTCCTATATTTTTTAACCTTTTTGGCTACGCCTTTAGGTTGTTTTACAAATTGTTTGCCTTGTGCTTTGCCTTTTCTTTTTGCACGTGTTGTCGCAGCATACTCTGAAGCAGATAAGTTTTTTATAGCTTTCTCTGGTAAATACCTCTCGCCAGTAACACTTGATTTCTTCCCAGATTTTGTTCTCCATTTTTGTTTGCCCCATGCCTTTAAACTTTTTTGACTTTTAGCTAGACCCATATGATCTCCTAGTTAAATTGTTTAGGTACATACTCTTCTTCAACATTAATACTAATTTGCACAGAAGTATTAGCACTAGCTAGTCCTCGTATTACATCAGCTTTATGTAACCAGAATCCTTCTGTTATTTGAATGAGAGCATTTGCTTTCAATGTTGTTGCCTCTGCTATAGTATGATATGTAGTGTTTTCACTGTCATACCAATCTAAACTAAATGTAACTGTACTATTTGTAAGATTACTTATGAATATACTTTTAATATTAGATTCATGATTTGCAGGTACAGTATAAATATCTTGATTGCCTGTTGTTAATACTAATCCAACTGTTCTTTTTTTAGTTACTATCATATTAATTATCTACTTTATAAATATTAGCCATTAGTTTTGTACATATAATATGTTTAGAGAAGCAGATACATTAAAATTTACAGAAGCTGAACTAGATTCAGCTCTAAACTCTACATCTGTTTTCTCGGTTAATTTAATTGGAAAACTATAATCTTGTAAATAATTTCCATCTGTTAATACAATGACTTCTTTTGTGTTAAATACTCCACCAAAAGGTCTTGCTACTAATGCAGTTTTTAAAACAGCAGGAGTATTTGAACTATTTCCTGTTGAGATATTTGTTTGATAAATATAAGCACTGTAACCAGCAGGTACTGTCCAAAATGTTTGTAATGTTTGATTACTACCATCTCCATTAATTGTTGTATAAATATTTGCAGGCACTCCTGATGTAACAGTTCCTGTTCCTACATAAATAATTCCAGCATTTACTCTTCCTGATCCTGCTGTTAGAACTATAGCTCTATTCATTCTAATATAAGTATTAACGGTAGTAACTGCTGTTTGACCATTTAAAGTTATAGTTTCACTAGCTTCATTATAACTTGCATCTAATCCAGAAATTAAAACAGTTCTTGCACCTGTTCCAGCAGAAGTATCATTTACATCAGAACTAGACACAGTCATAGTAGATGCACTTGGTGGGTGAGAATAAAGTCCTCCTTGTAGCCAAATAGTTTCCATACTATTTCCAACAACTGCATTTTGTCCAAATTTATAGACTTGTTTATGGCTAGGAGATAAAACTCCACTCGAAACATCAAGATCAAAAGGAGTTTTATCTATTGGATAATGTGTTATACTCATTTAATATCTACTAATCCTGTTTCTCTATTTAAAAATTTATATTCTATTTTAGTTATATCAAAATCTTTTTTAATCTTTTCACATACTTTTATAGGATCAAATTCACCACACGAATACACATCCATTTGTATTAATGCAGGTACAGGTTCATCCCATATGTGCACTACAATGTGTGATGTTTCTATAATTGCAGCTATTGTTAATCCTCTATTTCCTGGTATATCTAAATACTTTGCAAATGGACCTACTAATGGTTTCATATCTATAAACTTTATAAATTCAGATAACCATTCACAGCTTTTATCTTCTTCCATAGGAGGCTTCATTGCCTCTGCACGAATAATTAAATGCTTATGTACGAGTAAGCCATCCTTCATTATTTGTAACCACCACCTGCTTTCTTGTATGCTTTAGCTAAAGCTTGTGCTTTTCTTGCACTCCATTGACCTGCACCTGTACCATGTGATGCCTGTGATTTTATTCTATTAAATATTCTTTTTCTTAAACCAGGCTTTGTATAATTACCTGCTTTATTAACTGTACTTTTTTTACTCATCTTTTAGCTCCTTAAAGTTGTAGTCATAGCTGCCTTCTTCATGCTCATCAGTTATCCATTTAGAACTTGTTTCAACTGACCATCTCTTATCACTTACTAATCTGTGAATAATAGGTGGCTTATCTAAATCAGTACCCATAGATGCATCAAATACTCTTAATCTATTATTAGGTTGTATTGCATAGTTACCATCATCTAATTCAATAACATGCCCACATTTATGCTGGTCTGGTTTTTCAGAATAACCAAAGTTTAATTCGTTGTAATCTCCACCACACCAATCAATTGTAAATATATATGTTCCTTTTCTTTTTACTTTACGTCTTGATATGTATTGCATCTTACAACCTGCAAGTTCATAGAATGTAGTAACTCCTACATTATAACTAAAGCTATCCCACATAACTAATTCATTAAGTGGTAATTCTTCTACATTAGGTTTTTTACAAAATGCAGATATAGGTGCTCTCCACCATATGCCTCCATCTTCCATAAGAAAATGAAACAAAGGCACTTGATTTGGTATTGAACTAAATCCAAATATAGCACACTCAAAATATTTATCGTGAGAATCTTTTTGATTTCTTAAAAAGTTACCTCTAACATAACACTCAATGACTGGTATGTTTGCGTTTAAATACATTTCTTAAGTAGCTTCCTTTTCCCTTTTTAGGTTTTATTGTTTTAGGTTTATTGAATTTGTTTAAATATTTTGCAACAAAATTTTTCATTGCCGCCATTCACATTCAGCATATTCATTATTATAATCATACTCTTGAAATACACCAGCATTCATTATCGCATATTACTGTTAATGTAATTATATAACCTTCCTATATCTTTATTGATACCGAAAAGTTCACCTTTGATATATGAATTGCTTTCTTTTAAGTCTACAATAGATACTAGTATCCATGTGGATAGACCAATAATAATTGTACCTAGTATTCCTAAGATATACTTAAAATCTATTTTCACTAGATGCCTTTAAGATTAGGATTGATAATGTTTTCTTTTGCTCTAGGTCTACTTGTTCTTTGTTTAGAATGATAAGTAGATTGATTTTTAGAGAAAGATTCCTTTAACTTACTAGCAATATATTTTTTAAAGTCTTTGTTATCCATTTTTATTTCCTCTTAATTAAGTCTGTTGCTTTCAAACCATACACGCTAGCTATGACTCCCACAAAAATAGTTTGATACCAGAATGGAAGGTCACTAAAATATTCAAAAAATAATTTCATTTTTTCCATAGCTGTAGGGTCATCACTAAATACTGCCCAAGCTAATAAACCTATAGGCAGCGATAATAGTATGAGTATGAATTCATCTTTCCAGTCCGATTGTCTTGCTTCAAGTAATTTACCTTGATACTCTGCCTCACCTTTTGCCATCGCTAATGCATGACGTTTCTGTGCATCAGACATAAGCATTTTTGTTTCCTGTCTGTTTTTATAGATGTGACTTCCTGCTTTTACTGCAAGACTTATTAAATTAAACCAAGCCATTTTTCTTTAACCACTCCTGTACATTAAATGATGGACAATCTTTATTAGATTCTACTTCATTATGTCCTATAATTTTATCTATAGTCTCATATTTATTTTTAAGTATTTTAATAATACTAATTAAACTTTTAAATTGTGCATCATTAAAATTATTTTCCCATTTTAAATTATCATCAACTCCACCTATAAGGCATATACCTATAGATGTACCATTAACAGCAACTGCATGAGCACCTTGAAATTCATCATCTCTTCCTTTCTCTACAACTCCTGCACGTCTAATGACATAGTGATAACCTATATCTTCAAACCCTCTCTCCTTATGCCATTCACGTATTTCTTTTACACCTACATCCATATGAGGTCTTGTAGCTGCACAGTGAATAACAATAGTATCTGTAGTTTTTCTCATAATCATGCTGGTTCTCCTTTGTCTTTAACACACCAGATAATTTGTTCCATTATCTCTATTTCATTTTTATTTAATTCTTCAGCTATAATATCTCCAGTTAATTGAGAATGTTTATAGCATTCTTCTTTAGTATATACTTTACCTTCTGGTTCAATATATTCTATACAGCTTATACCTCTAGGTGCTTCTGGATTAACAAAACAAATAATTCCAAATATAGCAAATAGTTTCATTTTAAAATATATGTTATAAGTGCAAGAGCCAATGCACCTAGACCTCCAAGTAATACATATAATAAAGTATCAACCTTTGTATGAATCTTATCTATGTCTTCATGCATATGTTTAAGGTGATTATTCTTTATTGTATATATTTCTTTTTTAAGTCCAGTTATATAACCATATATAGCTATTAAATGTTCATTAGTTGTCTTTGGTTTTTTTGTCATTAGTCAAAATATTTTTGTATGGTTTTTTGAAAACCTTTTAATTTAATGTTTTTATCTCTGTAAGATTTAAATGTTTTATTTCCAAATAAACTCATCATAACATATGGATCTGCAGATTCTTTTAAATCTCTCATTAAGTTATAAGCAAGTTGATTCTCTAATGTTTGTAATTTATCTATATCAATTCTTTTTTGTTCAGCTGTATAGGGAATACCTGCAGGACTTATTTTAGATATAGATATAATTTGTCTTCTTTCTCTTAAATTTTTTATTGCAATTAATCCTTCAGATAACATATCAGAAACTGCAATTGCAGATCTAATTTTATCTGTATTATCTTTTACAATATCTACATTCATTTTATTTCTCATTAATCTGTAGATATCTTCTGACGCTGTCGTCATAGTTGTTTTTACTTTTTCAGCTTCTCTTTTTAAATCATAAAGCTTACTTAAGTTTTTATTATATTTAGTTGGAACTTTAGCAAAGAATCTTCTAGTTACAACTGAGAATTTATTTCTATGTACATCAGATTCATCTATTCTAGCTTTAGGTCTTGGACCAAAAGCTTCATCATCCCATCCTACCATAGCATCAGCAATATCTAAAGGATATTCTGCAAGTCCAACAAAATAATTATTTAATATATAATCAATTGTAATTGGAGATATAATTCCTTCAAATGGATTTTGTTGTTTTATAGAAAATAATTCTCTATAGATATCATTTATACCATTTGCAATTTTTTCAGATGTAAACCTTGTATTTGTTTTTATTTGCTGGTCTCTGTATTGACCTACAGTTTGATAGTAAGGTTGTATTTCTTTATTTTTATAGTTTCTATTTCTAATTAAATCAACAACAGGAGAAGCTAATGTTGGTGTAGCTAATCCTGGGAATACTTTTGCAATTGAATGATATGCATAATTAACTGCAATTTCAGGAGCACCTTCTTGTATTGCTTCCATGATTCCTCTACCAATGTTTGCAAATGCACCAAAGTCATAGGGTTTAGGTACTAAGAAGAATGTTTTAATTTTTCTAGTACCATCAGGTCTTAAGTGCGAACCATCAGATTTTGTATCTTCGTAAATAGGTATGACATAATTTAATAATTTAATGTCATCATCTAACCCTTCATATTCAGGTGTTTCATTTGTAAGTGACCAGAATAATAATTCAGGTGCAACAATAGTAGCCACAACACCTGTTCCAAACTTAACTTTATTTTCACCTGCTCTTCTAACTACACCTCTATAGAATCCTTGTAGTCCTGCGTTAAAGAACATAGTAAGTCTATTGTATGCATTAAGTCCAGCACTTGCACCATGCATACCAAAGTCTGTAGATATTTCTCTACCTGCAAATCCTGCTACAACATCAGATACACCTACACGTTTTGCTAAATTAAACTCAGCTAATCTTGAAGCATACTCAATTCGATTAACTAATTGTGCATATCCTTTGAATGCTTCTGTACCATAGAATCCTATTTCTTTAAGGAAATTTAGTGAATCTATATATGGTTGTTTATTTTTTGCTTTACTATTTTTTAAATTAAGTGTAAGTTGTTTTACTAATCTTTCTGAATCTCTTCTAGATGCAAACCCCATACCAGAGTTTAATGCTCTTAAATAGTTTTGATTTAAACCTAATGCTTCTTTAAATCCTGTATAGTATTTTCTAAATCCACCATCTCCAGATGCATTCTTTACTACTGCATCAAACATATCTTTTGGTGCTTTGAATGTACCAAATAAACCTTTTGCTGTACTTAATCCTGGTGCAAGTCCATATGCATTAAATCCAAATGCACTATTAACACTACCTGCCAATGTATCTCTAATAAAGTTAAATGCAATAAATGGTGGAGAGTGTGTAATTAATTGTGGAAATACTCTAGATATACTACCAACTTTACCTAGTAATCCACCTTTATTAAAGTTACCATAAATTAAATTTTTTAAATATTTTGGAGCAACACCACCTAAAGATTTAACCATGTCAATATAAGCTGGATCTAGAATTTCATACATTTCTAGTTTACCATTTCTATATACAACATCAATAATACTACCATCAGTAGTTTTAATTGTATCTTTAAATGCAGCTACTTTAATAGAGTCTTCACCTTCTAATGACTTAGTAAACTTAGCACTATCAAACTTAATACCTGATTCATCTGCTTCTACTTTTAATGCTCTTACAACATCTTTTTTAATTGCATTAACTTTACTTACAGATGTTACTCTTCTTGCAATTTCATTCTTTTTAAATATACCCTGAGTAACTAAATCATCAATCTCATCATACATTTTTAATTTAGCAAGATTTTTTTCTGCAGCATTGTATGCATGAAAAGTATATTGTGCTAAACTTTCGTGTAAAGGTTGTATCTCTTTATCACTACCTGTAATTTTTAATCTTGCTGGACCTTTTGTACCTGCTATAATTTCAGGTGCTTCAGCAACTAATTCAGTAGGATATCTTTTATCTAATTCTGCTTTAGGTAATTTTACAGCAGCTTCAGCTTTCTTTGCAGTTTGTTTAGCGGATTCTTTTGTTCTTAAATAGAAAGGAGCATACACAGGATTTTCTTTTAATATCTTCTGCATTTGCTTTTCAGATATAATACCACTACGTTTGTGTAATTCTAATAAAGCTTGTGTATACTTCTGTTCTTCTGCAAACATATTAGCAAATAAATTTTTATCTGATTTACCTAATTTATTAAATGCTTGATATGCTTTCTTTTGATCTGCAGCATTCATACTAGTTTTAATACCTTGCTTATTTAATGTAGCAGACCTTACAGCTTGTATATAATCATTAAATACAGGCAACAATTGCCTATCATCTAATGGCTGTAATATTTTCATTAGAGGTATAGCGTTTGCTTTTTCATAGCCAGACTTTGCTATAACTCCTGTTGTTTTACCAAATTTATTTCTATCAGCTACAACAGGTAATACAACTTCATATCTAACAGCAGAGTCTGCTCTTGTTGAAGATGCTGCTAACATTCTAAAAGATGTATAGGCATAATCTCCAGGATCTCTAAGTAATATATTATTAATTCTTTTATCTTTCTTTTTTAATAATGATAATTCTTTTTGACTTAACTTTAATGCACCCCTATCTTCTGGAGCTTGTTTAAAATATTGATTTAATTTTTTAGTAATTGCATCATCAGGTTTATCAGATAATTCTTTTAATATTTTATCAATCTTTTTACTTTGTTTTACGTAGTCATCAACGTTACCACGAATGCCATAAATTTTTTCTACATTATTCTTTAAAGGATTAGCATAATCAAATACAGTTTGTTTAGTCTTATCCCAACCTTTAATTAATTTAGGTTTTGCTAACATTGATTTTGTTGCAAAATAGTTAATAGGTAAACCAGGAATTAAACTAGCACCACCTGTAATTGCAGCAACTTGAAAGTTTCTTTGTGGATCAAATCTTTCTCTTAGACCCAATTCCTTTTCAGTCTTCTGTATCATTGCATCAACAGAAGAACCAATAGCAGCATCTACCCCAACTTGTGCAGTTGTACCTGAAGCTACACCTTTTGCAAGAACATATTGACCGCCCTTTTTAATTGCTTGCTGTGTAACTACTTTACCCACACCAGGTCCTAATAAGTTTGCAGGGTCAACTAAACCTCTACTAAGATTTGAAACAAGACCAGAAAAATATCCACGACCACCATCTTGCCAGAAATTAGGCATTGCACCCCAATACTCTGTAAGATATTGTAATCTTCTTTTTTGGTCTAACGTAACAGAATCAGATGTAGCATATATTAATTCTTTACCTATACTATAACTGTTTGCTTGTTTCCAAGTTCTGTCATTAATATAATACTCTACAATTTCATTATCGTTTTCAAATTGTAAACCATCTCTCTCATAGTAATAAGCCCTAGCAGTATCTATAAGGTTTCTATCCTTATAAATACTGTCAGGGCTATCCTTGTCAAATGTATATTTTCTATCAGTTCCAATACCTGATTCTACAGAGTTAACAGGTGATTGTAACTTTATATTATTTTTTTTATTATTAAAATAATTATCTAATTTGTCATCAGAAATTTTAGGTACAAGTAAATCTTGTTTAGGTGTAACATTAGATGAACTTGGCATTTTTATAGGACCAGTAGCTGGTGCCCCACGAGATTTAAAGTACTCGTTTAATGCATTCTGATCAACAGGCATTTTATTTCTCCTGTAATTTATTTAAATCCGAATCGTATCTTTCAAAGAAATAATAGTAGCCTTGTGTACGTTTTTCCATTGCACCATACTTATCTCTTATAAGTCTTTTTAATGCTGGACTACCTTGTGCATATGTTTGTAATAAAGCTGTATTATTTACTACCCATGCATCAAAAGCCGTATCATCACTAGCTGATTTTTGATTTGCTATTAGTCCTTTATTTCTAAATAATTCATTAGTTGATGTTAAAAAATCATTACTTGCTTTATTTACCACACGAACTGCATTTGCAGCTGTACTTGCAATAGTCCTATAGTTAGGATTAGAAGGATTTTGTGCAAATAAATTATTAGATACTTCTTCTACATATTGATATTCAGATTGACTTGATTTATCAATGTTTGTAACCTGTAATCCAAATTCAGTTTGGGTAAATTTAGCATTTAATCCTAGCCCTTGAGTTGCACTAGTAATAATATCATTTAATCTTAATCTGTATTGTGAACCCGTTAATCCACCAGTTGTAGCTGTAGCTTCTTGTAATCCAAATAATTCTGCAGGAGTATCCATAGTAGAAGTTATTTCTTCTGGCTGTACTTTAGTTGCTTCCTCTAGTCTACCTCTTGCAGGAATAACTTCTGATGGTGTAATTCTATCACCAAATAGAGCACCTCTTATACCTGTTTGTTTTGTATCGGGCGATATTAATAAATCTCTAATATTAGATCTGTCTTTAAATAAATTATTAACTGTACTAATTCTATCTTTTAATGCAGTTTCTCTAGTACCTGTTAGTGTTCTGTTATAAAGTTGATTATATTTTTCTGGTTGTTCTTTTAATATTTTTTCTACGTTAGTTCTAAATCCACTGCCTGTAGTATTATATTTTTCTAGATAACCATCAATAGCTTTTCTTGCATCAGCAATATCACCAGATTGAAAGAATCCTAAATTATCAAATACATCAGCAGTTGCTTTACCATACTCTGTAGTAATAGCTTGTTTTACATTTTTAATTTTTTTTAATGTTCTTTCTTCATTAGGTATTTCTACCTCATATAATTTTCTAGATACCGCATCAATAATCTGACCTTTTAATTTATCTGATTCATCTTCGTCAGCTAAATATTTAGTCAATCCTCCTGCTAAAATACCTTGTAATGCTGAAGCCATTATTCTCCTCCCTCTTCAGGTTTAGCTAATAAACCTTGTCTTACTTGTTGTACTGTTTCTGCTTCGCCTTCTATAATACCTTGAGCAGTTTCTTCTGCTCTTTTATTTGCTTCTTTTAAACTTACTAAATCTCTTAATTGTTTTTTGTTAGATAAATCTTCAAGAGATATTCTTAAGTTTTTAATACCTGCTCTCATTCCAATAGCAGTAATCATTTTCATTAAAGGTTCAATAATAAGTAATCCAATATCAGGATTGTATTCACCTTCTGTAAATCCAGTAAAAGTAATTACTCTAGCTAAAGCTTCTACAGGTACACCTGATTCTAACATAAGAATCATTTGTTCAGATGTTTCTGGATCTGTAAGTTTATCAAATAAACCTTCTAATACTTCATTAGGATCTGTATTTTTTGGTGGGTGTTCCCATGGATAATTTCCAGGTTCATCTGTTAAAGATTGACCAGGAACGGGAGCATCGAATGGATTATACTGTGCACCTAATGAACTTGGATCTTGTTTTATCATTACTTACCTCTAGTTAAACGTTCATAGTAACTTGAAACTGCAAACTTTCTAAACCTTGCGTTCCATCTATCTAATTGATTTTCAAAAGCTGTTGTTTTAATTCCTTTAGCAACACCTGTACCACTTCTTGTAGGTGCTGTTGAAACTCTACCTCTCCCAAGTCTAAATTGACCAGCCTTCTTCATATAATTTAAAGTATTTAAATAATTATTATAAGCAGCTAATCTATTACCATAACCTTCTCCTTTACCTGAAAAAGTTTTAGCAGCTTCTTTTACACCTTTAAAAATTCTTTCTGGTAAACTATCTGGATTAGCAATAATTACATCATCTCCATCAGACATTCCACTATCACCGTATGTGTAAAATGTACTTGTACTTCTAGATGCATTATTAAATATATCTTTTATATTTTTATTAGACATTTATTCTCCTATGGTATTTTACTAAATACTTCCATACCAAATTGTCCTAACAATCCGTATAGAGCTTGTTTAGATGCTTCATCTTGTAATTCAAATGCAGTTGTTCTTTCTAATGCAGCAATAGCTAAGTTATGATTTCTATTATCTTCATTCTCTGCAGAACTATTTGCCCATGATGCTTCATCTCTCCACTGTTGCCATAATGATGATAATGCAAAGTTACTTAAGTTTAATAAGTTCATTGCGTTTGTTTCATTAGCAGCATTTACAGCAGCTGTATTAGCAGTATTAATTTGTCTTCTCCAAGTTGTATTTGCTTGGTCAATAATCCTTTGATTCTCTACATTAAATCTTTGTCTTGCATCTTCTAATGTAGAATTAAATTGTGATATTGCAGCTTCCCTTTGTGCATTAGCATCAGCAATAGCTGTTTCATTTTTAACATTTAATGCTTCCATTTTATTTAATTCAGAAGCTTCAAACTGTTTCATTGCATCTAAACGATTAGCATTTTGAGTTTGAATATTAGTATTTAAATTATCATAAAACTGATTGACTTGATTTTGACTTGTTGCATTGAATTGAAGTGCAGCATTTCTTGCAGCATTGTCACTTAATAATGTTTGTTGTCTTACTTGTAAATTTTGTAGATTAGCTTGTTGTTGATTAGATAAGTTAGCCATATCCATTTGTAGATATGCCTGTGCATTTATTACAGCAGCTTGCTGGTTATTAGCTAAGTTTTGAAATATAACTTGTTTATAAGTTTCAGCATCAGCAGCAGCTATTGGTACAGATGATCTTAAGATACCTTCAGCTAAAGCTTCTCCTAACATTGTAGAAGAACCTAATCCTCTAGCTTGCATCTGTGCTTTAGCAGCTTCAGCAGCACCTCTAGCAAATGCAGGTAAAGGTGAACCTTGTTGTAAAGATTGTTCTATATCTTGAGAGATACTTGCTAGTTGTCCTTGTACTGTTGCTCTTGTATCTAATGTATCTAAAGACTGTTGAGCAGCTGTCATAGGAGCAGTAACAGTTCCTTGTGCAGCTTGCATTGTAGGTGCTTGACCTACTGTTGCAGCAGTATACTGACCAGCAGCTTGTGGGGTTACTCCAGCAACTGTAGTTCCTGGTGCTACAGTAGCAGCAGTACCTGTAGGTGCTTGAGCAGCTGTTGTTGCAGCAGCAATTGTACCCGATACACCTGGCGTACTTAATAATTCTTGTTGTTGTACATTTTGTAACTGCGGAGTTATTGATGTACCTTGGGCTAATGTTGGAGTTGTTAATAAACTCTCAACAAGAGATACTGCAGACTTACTACCAGTCTGTTCAGCTTCTGTTGGTGCCAATGCACTTGTAGGTGTTACAGCCATTATATTTTTCCTTGTCCTCTATATTTTTTTTTGTGTGATAATCTTTTTCTTTTATTAGGTGACTTTGAATGTCGACCTGGTCTCTTTGCTCTTTTTGTATCTAACTTTGTAAATTCCTTAAATTTTCTAGCCATAACTATCTAGCTGTTGCTGGAATGTTATTTGTTCCTACTAGTGGGTTTTCTGCAAATGCAATATAGATGTATGAATCTCCTGAACCACCTAATTCAGATGAAGAAGATAAAACTCTAAAACCATTACTAAAAAAATCAAAATATCCAGCACTATCAGTTGCTTCTGCACTACTTAAATTAGGAAATAAAACTTTTTGAATATCATTACCACCTACTACATCGTTTCTTTTATTATCAGCTAACCACCAATTGCCAATTCCATTTGTTCTTTTCACCATAACGAATGCGGGTTTAAATCCTGTATAGACGTAAGAATTATTACTTGCACTTCCGTTACCTGTGTAAGAACCGATTTTTGAAAATCCTTTAATTGATGTAAAAAAATAACCTATAATATTGTCACCATTACCTGTTAAGTTATCATCTGTTCCTAATGACATAACAGATGATGTAGGGTCTGTG
>MDTB01143383.1_pt1 | contig 25113 bp, 24 predicted proteins | sample 811161 | NCBI WGS metagenome assembly MDTB01 (sample SAMN05326650, study PRJNA326480) | marine metagenome | isolation source: seawater | place: Mediterranean Sea | collected 2009
GTTTTGAGTGTTTTTACTGTGACCTCACTCACACAGCCTTGCACGTATTATTATCCTTACCCTGTCGAAACCTGGTCACCCCCACATTAATTATTCACTAACTGGTTTAATCGGCCTAGGTGGCTTTGCTTTTTTTGGTTCTCTTATCTCTATCATTTGAAAGTTTCCGGAAATTGTTTTCTTAATTTGATTTGTGCCTTTATCCACTCTCTTGCTGCATCTTCAGCATCTTGAGGATTCATGCGTTTAAAAAGAGGATTGTTTCTAGCATTCCAGTGCACTGATTTTATTCCAACCTCCGCGCCCATATGTACGCCAGTTTCAAGGTTCTTTAAAGATCGCGGATTCCAATCTAATATATCTAAAATGTCCTTTTCTCTATCGCTTAAAGCTTCACCGCGGTTACGCCTTACTTGTGCTTTGAAAAGCTCTTCTTGGCCAATGTCTTTTGGTTTTACATTTGTTCTAGGTGGACGAAATTTTATGTCCATTTGCTTTTTCTTTTTAATTTCTTTTTTAAGTTTTTCTTTGTATCGTTTCTTTCCGTACTTTTTAATACCAGATTTTACAGTTTGTTTTAAGCCTTGTTCTGCAATTTCTTTCCCAATCACTACTACAGCTCCGGCGCCCGATGCAATTGCAGCGACTGTAAATACTGCATCAACAACTTCTACTGCAGTGCCCAAGCTTGAAAGAAACGAATCTATGTCTTCCTCTGATGGCACCGGTTTTCCCGGAGTACCTATTACTACTCCGGGCGCGCCAGTCATCCTACCCATCGATGGGTCAAGTTCTAATAACAAGAACTTTCTCCAATTTTCCATTATAATCTTCATATTTTTAATCTCAGTACTTATTTGCAACAATCAGCGCATTCACACTTACAACATGAGCAACATTTACATTGTTTTACATTTTTCATAATATATCCTCCTAAAGATAACACACTAATTAGATAAAAGTCAATAATACTTTAAGATTAATTTACCATTTACGGCAGGACCAGTATCTTGCTTTCCACTTTGGTCCTGGATTTTTACAGTTGTGACGTGCCCGGAATGATTTTCGGGCTTTCTTGTTAGACTTTCGTATTTTCATTGTTTTTTCGCCTTTTTTCTTGGCTGATGAGCCGCCATGACCAAAGTTGACTTTTACAACATTGCCTTTTGCATTTTTAACATAAACTTTAAACTTTTTCACGTCGCCGCGGGTTGGTTTGTTGAGAGTGACTGTACGGCCGCGATATTTGGCTTCCGGTATTAGATCTGGGCATCCGCATGCAGCTTCAGATAAAACTTCATAAAGACACTGTGGGCACGGAGTTTCTCCATTTTCATCAATAGCGTCTTGTAAGTGATCATAAAGAGTAAAATGCGATTCTACTAATATTTCTTCTGTCAATCCCACCATATTTTCTGTAGTCAAAGACTGACCTACTAAATCTGAATCTCCTAAAAGTCTTGCCAATTCTTCATCACTTAATCGAGATAAAATATTAATCATCTCTTCGCGGTTCATATTGACAGAACCCTGTTCTTCAAGTTGGCCGTGGTCGCGAGCAATATTGCCGGCGATATACCTTGCCGCAGAAGACATATAATCACCTGCTTTAGTAATTTTCGTTTCAAGCCACTCTGGCAAATCATCTTCGTCTTGAATCAGATCTAACAGAACTTTTACATCCGCCATTAGATGAGCTAGTGTAGTGCGATGCATTCGAGCCTCTTCTGAATTGTGAACATTCTTGTGTTTCATGGGACCGGAATCACCGCAACCACCAGACATTGGAGAAAAATCTCTCTTGCCGGGTGCGCAGCTGCCTTCTTGAATTTTAATTTTTATTTTTTTCATGACTTTTTCCTCTTTCCCTTTTTTTTGGAGTAGGTGCTGACATTTTTTGCCTTACCTTTCCTATCTGGGTTTGGATCTTCTTTTCTTTTTCTTCTAGCGGCGGATTCTTTTTCGCTTTTAGACATTTTTGCTGCATCTTCAGGTGAAGCACACTTTGGCTTTGTTGTCTGGCCAGGCTGTTTTGCGCAAGGCTTACCATCGTATTTTCCACCTACTTGTTCCCAGCCCTTTTGCCCATCTCCGTCTCTATCGTCAAACCATGCTCTCAGACCCTCTTCTCCCAAAAGATCACCTGATTCGGCTTCATCATTATTTTCGTCCGCTTTTACACAGTTTCTGTATGTTTTTCCATACATTTTTTTAGTTTTTCTTGTTGGGTGCGTTTTGTAGCCTTTTTGACACCTTTCATATAAAGCTATTTCAAGTTCTTCTTGAATAATCTGTAAAAGCTCTTCTTTTGTCATTTTTTTAACACTCGCAGGGAGCTTTCTCGCAGCTAGGGCATTTCTTTTCTTTAAGTTTTTTAATCTTTTTGTGATCTCTTTTACCGTGAACCTCAGCTAACGAAGCCTTCGTAATCAATATATCTTCTGCTGCAACGTCTTCTAAGATTGTTCCATCTGGCAATTTCATATCATAGTGGGTTACTTTTCCAAGATCAAAATCATAATTGTGATGAATTGCTTCTGCTTCTATTATCCTGCCCTCGTGCTGAACTCCTCCGTGATGAACACAATAATGATTTGGAGCAAAAGCTCCCTCATCGGCTTCTTCGATTGGGTCTTCCTCCTCATCTTTTTTATCTTGCTTGCCCTTAACATGTTTAGCTAGTTGTGGAGGAACTTTACCCTTTTTCTTCTTACCTCCATCATCGTCGCTTTTCTGGTTCAAGAAAGCAGGCTTGTCATCATCTGTTCCTTTTTTACCATCTGGACCTGGGCCCATTGGCATTTTACCTTCTTTTAAAAACTTATTCCAGTTTTCCATTATAATTTTAATGTTCATTGATCAACTCCTTTATTTCTTCTTTTTACTTTTATTGCCCCAGTTTTTCGCGCCGACTTTTCTACATTTAACTAGTGCGCCAGATGCATAAGCTGAAGGCCAGACAGAATATCTAGATTTAACTTTATGATAGCAAGCATCTTTTTTACCAGAAGACTTTTTCTTTTTCTTTTTTCGCTTTTTACGCTTCTCTAAAACAAACTTTATCTCTTCTTCTATAATTTTTATAATAATTTTATCTGGTGTTTTTGCAGTTTCATCATCTTGGAGAATGTAGTCTCCATGCTCATGCTCTCCTACATCGTCCATAAGTGCTAGAGCGGCCTGAATTTCTTCAGCTTCAGCATCAACATCTGGAGAGTCTAGAAAGGGATCTAATCCAGCGGCGCCTCCCTCATCTTTGAGAATACCTCTAAGAACTTCCGGGTCTATATGAATGTAATCTTTTTCTGCGTATTCTTTATGATCTTCTTCACTGTCTGCGTCGAGGACATCATCAGAATTAGGATCATACATTTTGTGAGGTTTAAATTGTTTTTCTTCTTTTAATGGGTCTTCAAAACTTATCATAATACCACTCCATAAAAACTATATACTTAACTAGTTTTTACTAGATTGTTTTTCCACAGTTATAGGCCTATTTTGATGAAGAGCTGCTCTTAGGGTGGTAATTGAAGTCTTTTTCTAAGTTGTAAGATTTAAGATAATGTATTAATTCAGATTTTTTCATTCCTAAAATTAATTGAGCTTCTTTCCTAGAATTTGCTTGAGATAATGCAAATCGCAAAACAGCTTCTTTGCATATGTCAGTTGAATATTTTAAAAGTGGAAAATTAAATAATTTTCCACCAAGAAGAGAGGTTGTAACTAATAACTTTAATGTTATTAATTCTTCCAATTTTAAAAATTTTATTTTTTCAAGAAAATCATTATCTATCTTTTTTTCTTTCAATAATTTATTTTTTAAATTGTAATTTTTATTAGAAGAAGTTGTTTTAGGTTTTTTTAATGAACTATCTTTTATCGCTGTTTTGCCAACCATCCTACCAAGGGTAACATATCAATGTTAAATTTTCAAGTATTTTTATATTGAAGCCGATTCTTGGCTTGAGGTTGCCTGGTTGTATGTTTCACTTTCAGGCTCTTCGATAGATTTTGCAGATTCATTATCCCATTTATCAAAATAAAGCTTCATATTGGCAATCAAATAGTCATAAAACATTTCTTGATCTTCTGCATTATCTAACTCAGCATAATAATCAACTATTGATCTTTCTATTGTAGGATAAACTCTTTCGGCCTTGTTTCTACCTGTCGTGTCTTCACCTGAAATTGTGGCTAATTCGTCATCATCTTCTACAGGTTTAGCATCTTTTTCAGAACCATCTGAAGCATCAATAAACTTTTCTCTATCTTCATCATTAACTCCCAAGACATCGATCCCGACATCACTTTGTTCAGCAACCTGGGCCTGGTCTAAAGAATCAGTATCATTTAATTTTACAGGCGCCAATGTATCTTGAGTCCATTGTACCAAGTGGGCTCTAAAAGATTTTTTCTGTTCTTCGTCGGTTGTCAAAGTTTTGTAAACATTTCGAATAGTAGAAAGAATGTTTGTATTCTTAAATAAGTCTTTTAAAGTGTTGATTCCAGTACTATCATGCAAATCAGTCGTAGGATCTTCTACTTCTAATAATACTGATTGATCTAAAATCATATTTCGAAGATGCAATCTTAGACTATGTTCTTCTAAAATTTTAGATATATCCTCTTCATGTTGTTTTGATTTGATAATAAAAAACTCTTTTAAACCTTTGCGAATTTTCATACGAAGTGCTTTTTCTTGTTTATTATTCATTTTTTTATCCCTTTTTCCTGGTGTTATATTCTGACTCGGAGCTCCCTGAACATGGCCTCCGGCCATTGAGGACATCTCTTCAATATCTTCTTCTGCCAAAAATGCGTTAGATATATTTTTTGGCCGATCTAAATGGAACCCGCCTCCATATTTTGTTAAATCTTTTCTACCCATATCTAAATAGGTTCTATGTGCTTTAGAAAGCCTTGTTCGCATTTTTCTTTGAAATTTGCTGTTAGAAGACCCTGCCTTTGGCGCCGATTGTCTTTTGAAGCTTTCATAAAATAAATTAGCTTGTTCAAAAATTATCTCATTAAGAGGATCTATTTCTTCTTCTTCAACCTGATCTGACTCGTTATCTTGAGTATCTACAGGGTTTAATCCCAAAATTCCCATAATGGCCAGTTCATCTCCAGGTCTGGGAACAAAATCTCTTAAGAATTCTAAACCAATAGGATCTTCGGTTGCTATATCAATAAAATCTCTCATATCTGAAGCGTGAAATAAATCCTTGTCTCCGACCTTTCCTTCAAGCCTCTCTTCTTCTGACAAATCACTTGTAGATATTCTTCCTTTTCCTTTGTTCAGAATACTAGCAACACTAGGGTGCTTGTCTAAAAGTGCTAGATATTCAGAAGAATGCTTAAAAGGTCCTACTGCCATTTTTATTATTTTAAGATCAGGTCTCTTTTCTTTGCTTTTATCCATTATTTTTTGGCTGTATCTATCTGCATCACTGCCTTTCGCCCCGACACCTAATATAACTGTGGCATTTTTTGGAGCTGCATAAATGTTGCCTGGAGAAGCAGGGTGTTGTATAAAATTTATTGCAGTCATCATTGGCGATGCAACACCATCTGGACCTATCAATACTCGCGCTTTATTTTTAATAGAAGATTTATCGATCATTGCGTTCCAGCATTGCACTGCTTGGTCTGCAGAAATTGTTGCCCCACTTTTTAAAGACCTGCCTGACAATTGAGGTGCTGAAACAAATATATAAATCAAATCTGCCTCTGCAGCCAAAGCTTCGGCTGCTAAGACATGCCCTTTGTGAGGAGGTTTGAAGGATCCTGGAAATAAAGCTATCTTTAAGGCTCTAGTATTGACTTGTGAGCCATTTTCTTCTGAACTTTGAGGCTCTATAGGGCCAAAGCGTCCATAGCGCTCAGTGCCCAGTATTTGGTTGCTAGGAGCAAACCAACCAGTAAACTTATAGGTGGTTCCATTGTAATCAAAAACAAAGCCTTCAGACGGTGTGTTAACATTTTTTACATCTTGTAACTTTGCTAGCTGTTTTTCAAGGTCTTCCTTTGCCGCTTCATTTGCAGAATTTTGAATTTTTTTAATTGATTGTTTTAACTCATTTTGAAGGTCTTTTATGGCTCTTTGATTATCTGATATAAACGAAGAATTAAAATCTTGCAATATAGCGTTTGTGAACTCATAGAGAGAGCTACTTAAAGCTGCGGTATAATGTTGGTACTTAAAGCCTTTATCAAATTGTTTAATTTCATCTGTTAAATCTTGAGGCAACCCTGAAGTTAATTCTCTTATATTAATAGGGGGTTCGTGCAAACTTTGCCCTGTTTTAGGGTCCTTTGTACCACATGGAATTAATATGTTAGGATCTTTCAAGCTCTTGCATAAACCCATCAATCGCAAGATAAAAGCTTTGTTTCTATCATCGGTCATGCCAAAATTATCAATTAATGGCTTTATTTGTACCATTACTAGATCTTGTATTGTGTTTATATCGTTTAATCCAAAATCAGAAACAACATTATCTATAGCTTCTATAGTAGGTCCCAAGACACTTGCAGCGCGCTCCATACCAGCCGGGTCTAATTTTCTACGTGGGTGTGTTTCTATAGAAAATACACTTGCCTCTTCGGTTGATTTACCTATTAGGGAGTTTTCCAAAACAGAATAACAAACACTTACTCTTTTTAAGGATTCTGGATCGTCATGTGCAAGTGCCGTATCTGGATTAAACATTGCATGTCCCACCTCATGAATCAATAAAGTTTTTTTATCATATGGGATTACGTTTTGAGTTCCGGCTGCCCTAGGATCACCTTCTTCACCATCAGGCGTCCCAGGGTTCATAACTTCTGTGTTAAAATATATGTTATCTTCTTTGTTGCCGAATATTTTAAACTGAGTATCTTCATCTAGCTGTTTTATAGTGTCCTCAAACGTTTGAAGAGCCTCTACAAAACTATATCTTAATGCTTGGTTTGGATGCGCGGAGAAAAAATCATCAAATTCTTCTACATTTAAGCCGCCGGCTTTAATATGGGTCTTGTTCCGTATCGCCCGAGCACGCTGAGTCTTAATGTCAAAGGAGAGAAAAACATTTTGACCGTCTGTCTTTTCAGTTCCTCGGAGTTTTCCATCAACAGCAGCTTGAAGTAATTGCTTTAATTCACCAAAAGTAATTTCCCCATTATCATAAATATGATTCATATGTCCAGCAACAGCGCCTTCTTGGAGAATATTTTTATTCATCTTAAACCTCAAATAGAATCTATTTTGTCCACTCTTTTAAAAGCTTCTCAAATAAGTTAGTATTTCTATCTTCAAACCGAGCCTCATAAAGAGTGTTCTCTTCTTCTGGAGTTTTAATTTTACCTTCAGGTACCGTCTTAGGACGGCTTCGCAATTTTCTCGGATTTGGTTCTTCTTCATCACCGGCAACTTGATCAAAAGCTTTTCTTAGTTTATCATCATCACCAGCTATTTCCTCCGGTGAAGGTATAGCAGGGATAACCCCTTGCTTGGAAACATCGGCCTTCATCTTGGCAAGACTTGTTGCCGCGCCGCCGCTGTCCATGATTCCACTTCTGAACCCGTGTAAATCAGATGCAAACTCAGCATCTTTTCTGGCTTCTCTTTTAATCATATAATCTGCTAATTTAAATATTTTAGCCATCACTGCTCGATCATCTCCTCCGTCCGCCTTCTTGAAAAAGGCTTGATTATCTAAGAGTGTGTACATAAGCATTCCTGTACTGCGTACATATTCTTTATAGCTTTCGGCAAATTTCTTGGCCGCGGCCTCTGCATCAGGGGTTGGTCTTGGCAAGCCTGCCCTCGGGTGCTGCTCATTAAGATTTTTCTTCTTTGGGGCATTTAACTTTTTATTTAACAATTTTCCTATTGTTTCTTTTAAAAGTTCTTTTGTTAACTTTTCTTTTTTTACAGACATTTTTTTGCTCTCCTTTTTTAAATAGTTCTGTTCTGCTACTCGCATTTTGTATTTTAGTTTATTATTTAGACTATCTTCCCAATCTCGAAAACACATATTACCCTGTAAATAGGCTTCTTCCTCCATTTTACGCATATGTTCATTTTCTTGGGCATAGTTTTTATTTAAAGTCTTCATCTTTTCAGGAGCAAGATCCCCTCTTTCATTTTGGCAATGGTGAATCAATTCATGTGCAAACGATCTCATTATGTCTTTTGGATGCCTACCAGATATATAAAGAGTCACTGACATTTCAGCTGGGTCGTAATGCGCAGTTCTTCCAAGTAAACACTCACTATTAGTGTTATCCTGCTTCAAAAATAACTTAGGCGGATTTTGAAAACTTAATCTATCTTTAGCAAATATCATAAATTTTGATAATAATGGCTTTAAATCATTTATCATAAACCGCGAAAACCTCTAAATGTAAATAGTTTTAGTTTTTTTGATCTCCAACAAAAGTTTTATAATAACCAGTTGGGGATTGCCCACGAATATTAAAAGCACCTTTAGAACTAAACCTAAAAGGAACAGCACCACCAGATCTTGTAACAAGAGTTGTGCTTGTAACTGATTCTGTTATATACTCATCAACAACTTGATCTACAAAATTAGCGCTTCCACTAAGTACAACAATTGCGCCGTCGATAATATCTTCCGCTGCATTTCTAGTAAAGTTTGGAGCGCCTAAAGCTAATAAACTTCCGCTTAATCCAAAATTTACACCATAGCCGACTTCTCCTGCGGTGAGAGACTGTTGGGAGTTTCCTCCAAATTTATGATTTTTACCACTACTACTGCCACCATATATAGAAGACCCGCTAAAAGGGTTATTTATAGTTTGAGAAAGAGTCCAGTCCGAACTCGACGAAAGATAAATATATGCTCGGCCTTCTCCATATGTCTGATTGACAGAAGTATTGGAAACCCAGTATGGAGAATACGTAAATATTGAATTTTTTCTTATTTTTAATCCTAATCCAAATTGTGAATATGTTGTATCATTTTGAGCACCAGTGGCAACAAACTCAGTTATTGGATCATTTAATCTTTTGTCTAGATTCCATCCGCTCGAAGATGATTTAAAGACAAAAACTGCACTTTTTTGTCTTGCATAATTAGAAGAGCCAATATTAATCTCTTTTCCTTCTGCCGATGCAGCAATGTAGCTTCCACTTATAGAACACCCCATATAGCCAAAAAAACGAAAAGTTCTATATTCTGAAGCTCCATAAGTTGAACCAAAATCAGAAGTAACATCGCTAGTAATCCCTGCATCTTGTAAATTTAACTTACGCTCTAGGGCCCAGCCATCTGCTGAACTTGAATTTATAATATAAATTGTACCCGCGTCGTTGTGGTAATATTCGGCTCCTATGCCTTCAAGGGATCCTACAATTATTCTTGTACCATCAAAGTCCATAGCTACACTTGAAATACCTACAGATCCACCGGTATTAGCTGCACCGCCAGAAGTTCCATTATCCCTTATGAGTACAGAATCTTCAAATTCCCACCCAGAACTTCCACTTTTGAATATTCCTAAGTATCTTTCATATTGACTAGAGCCGCCCGTCGCCCTGGTAAAACCAGATGTGACCAGTCTATTTCCGTGTATCTTTACTGATAAAAATGTATTATAGCCTACATCAACATCAACAGCAGCGCCGTCGTTATAACTGGCTGTTGTTAAAGTTTGTTCTAGATTCCATCCAGATGATGAGGATTTAAAAATATGTAATCTTGAATCAGCGCCGGAACTTACATATGCAGGCGCCGCAATATGATTTTCGTAAAGGCTAAAATCTCTACCTATTCCTAATGCAGTTGTAGAAACACCACCAGATGAGGTAGGAATATTAATATAACCATTTAAGGCCCAACCAGTAGATCCTGTTTTAAAAATTGCTATGCCATTATGCTTTGCACTGGAGGATTCTCTGTGGACATTCGTGAATATTTCATTACCACGAATATCCATTCTTGAACCAATCAATGCATATCCCAAAGTGCTCTGCCCATCTCTGTTTGGATTAAGCAAGGCAATGTCAGCTGTACCTGAAATGATCGCCCAATCTGTCAATGTTGATGATGTTGAATTGATCCAGGAATAATTATTTAAAACAGACTGAGTTACACTCTGTGTTACAACGCTTTGGCTTACTGAACTGCTAGGAAAAGTGGTAATGTAATTATTACTGGTGTTAGAATAAAAATTTATTATGTATTTATCATCAATAGAGCTGCTAATATAATTTAATTTCGACATAGCTAAATAAATAGGTTAAATATATTCTTTATCTCCCGAAAAGATTACTTCTGTTTTTTTATTAACTTCAAGTTCTATTTTTCCAGAAATCCAAAGTTCAATATCTTCTCTAGATTTGAATTCATACAAATTCGGCCCGTCATATAAGCACCAAGAGCCAATTTTATCAAGTATATCCATCTTATTAATAATAAGTTTATCTATTCCATTTATTCTTGAAGCCATTTTTAGCATATCAAAATCAAGCCAATTTATCTGCCGCGGCCTTCCCGTGGTTGCTCCATATTCTTGCCCTAGTTCTCTTATGTTATCAAAAACCTCATCGGGACCTTCAAAATCTTTGGCGCCAACGTAAGTTTCATATATTTTTGCAACACCCCAAACATTTCTAATGCACTTTGGGGGTACTCCGTTTAATATAGCTGAACCGACTGTACAATGACTAGAAGTTACATATGGGTAATCTCCCCAATCCGGATCTAATCCAAATCCTTGGGCCCCTTCAAATAAGATGCTTATATTATCATATTCTGTATTTTCATACAGTTCATCATACATGCTTATAATATAAGGACTCAATCTCGGATCTTCCATAGCACGAACACCTTTTCTAGCATATTTATCTCTATATGCAGGCCCATTTCCTCTTTTGGTTGTTCCAATTTCTTCATCTTTACTATCCTGTATGCGGTGAAAATCAGTAATAAGATGAGCGTTAGAGGCAACATGTACAAGTTTCTTCGCCGGAATTCCAGCATTTTCCAATTCTTCTAGTTCATCTAGAAAAGTGTCTACATGGACAACGCATCCGGGTCCTATAATTGATTTGATACCAAAAAAAACACCACAAGGAATGTGGTGAGTTACAAATTTTACTCCGTTATGGTAAATGGTATGACCCGCATTACAACCTCCATTATATCGAATTATATGAGTATACTTATTTTCTTTACATAAAGCATGCGCAACTTTTCCTTTTCCACAGTCTCCATATTGGAGATCCACCACAACATCAGCAATCATAATAACCTTTCTAAGACAGACGTTTATAATACCAGATTATTTTCTTTGTTTTAACTTTCTTTTAGCAGCGGAAGGATTTCTCATTGTTAGTAAGAGGTCATTTTTTAGAGATAATAAATTTTTTTCTAATTTTCTAATTTTCCATACACTTGCCGCGGCAAAAACAAGAAACGATATATCTAATATCATATTCATGTTCATCCATCCTAAAAAAGTCATTTTTTGATATACTCTTGAATATCTATATCTATATCTTCATCATCTTCGGTATTTGTCAAGTGATCCCAAGGAGCTGGCTTGGAAGGGTCCATTAAATCAGAGGTTGAAGACAGTGGGTGATCATCAAATTCTAAATATTCTTTTTCTTTATTTTTAAAATAATCTTTAATTTCTTGTGTTATATTATAAAATTTTTTAGTTTTATATTTATATGCTTTTTTTTGTTTCATTGTTTTCTCCTATCATATCTTTAACGACATCATATTATCATATGATTTTATCTTTAAAGAGGATACTTTTTCCAAGTAACCAGAATTTCTTAGCATTTTAAAAGCTAGATTTTCAGGGGAATAGATGCCCTCCTTATCTAGCCCAGATTTTCTCATTCTAGATATTTTTCCTTTTATTTTTTTTGCGAAATCATAGGCATCTTCATATTGACCATCTTTAAACATTTCATAAAGATGGTCAATACATGTAGCAATAGATTCTGCTTTTTTTTCTGTGGTTATTAAATCTAAATTTGCGTTAATTTTTATAGGCTCCGATAACCACTTTTCTAGCTCCAAAGACCATATTCCGTTTGCTTCGTGGGATTCCTCAAAGTGTTGAAAATATAATTCAACTTCTTTGCCTGCTATTTTAATATTGTGTTTTTTATTCCAATTTATTCTTGTTTGATCTAGCATTCTTTTTACTAAATCAATATTATCATCAATTTTATTGAAATCTAATAAAATATGCAAGTCTATATCTGACATTTCATGCCAATTATAAGAAGCAATTGAGCCTGTAACAATGATATCCTCCACCTCTTTAGATAAATTCAAAGATTTTATTACTTCATCAGCTATCTGCATTAATTTTCTATTAACAATTGGGTTAAGAGTGTTATTTTTCCAAAATTTTGGAAATAAAGAATCTTTTGGCTTTAACAAACTTGCATTAAAATCTTCTTCAATAGATAGATCGTCTTTAGATATTGATATTTTCATTCTCTAACCTCTCTAGAGCCTTTAAAGCAACTTTTTGAAATTTCTCTTTAGAATCAAGGCCTTTTTTATCAAAAAATTTATAATCAGTATGTTCATGGCTTAATGCTATCTTTTGCGGATCATACTTGGCATAAAAAAAATGCAAATTATCTATTTTAAGTAAAAATTTTGGATTCTCAACACTAAGTTGAGTTTCTTCTTTAACTTCTCTAGCTAGCCCTTCTGGAAGACTCTCTCCGGGTTTCAAGTGTCCTCCGGGAAGGTCCCAGTCACCTGCATACTTTTCTACATACTTCGATCTTTTTAAAAATAAAGCTTTATTATTGCGATCTATTAAAACAACCTTTGCAACTGTAGAAATATCATTTTGCACTATATTTATCCTAATCATTTTGGTTCTCCAACCATTATTAATTAGACAACCGGTCCTATATTATCCGAAAGAAGTTTCCCGCTATCATATACTTGCATAAAAGGTGAATATCCTTCATTTTGTATATTGTCCATAACTTCGTATGCATCCATCACTGAAGGTAATTCAACTGTTACTACTTTATTATTATATGCTTCCACTTCTTTCACTAGTATTCCACATTTATTTAATAAAGAAAAGTGGTTCTTGGCATCCCATATGACAAGTATTACTCCAAAAGGATGAAATGTCTCAATCCACACTTGTACTAAATCATCCATAGGAATTGCATAACAATTTTGATAAAAATTTTTATCCTCCCATTTCATTTTGAATGTTTATCCGCTATGGATTGCGAAGCCCACGCTTCAGGTTTAAGCCTGTAACCAAAGCCATAACCTTGTACATATCCTTTTAACATATCTGAAAATTTTGATGTTGCATTTCCTGCAGAAAATGGAGATACATCCAAGTGCAGTTCAATATTACCAGGATTAAAATTGTATTCCTCCATTAACATGCAACCAATCTCGACTGATCTTCTTGTTTCTTCTGTAATTCTTGAAACCAATACAGAAAAAGGTTTTTTGCTTATTTTTTCTTTAAAAAAGAAATATCTTGCAGGAAGATCTCCCCCGTACAAACAGATAGCAGTAGCAAAGCAAACTTTTTGATTAGAAATAAAAGAATCAGTTCCAATAAATATTTTAGATTTGTTAGAAACGTAATCTTTAAGAATTTTTAACATTTCATAAAAATCAATATTTTTATCAGAGCCAGTATTCCAATTTTTATGTACTATATGCTTCATAATTAAAGAATATCACAATTTTTTATTTTTTTTCTTTTTTTGTTCTAAATTTTCTTAAAATTTCTGATGCAACTGACTGGTTTTTACCAACTAAATCAACTACATCTCCAAGTAATTCTAAATCTTTTATTAATATTTTAGCTAGCTCAATTGCGCTACTTCTTGTTTGATCTCGAACTAAAGATAATTCAAAATCTTTCCAATCTTCTATAAAATCTTTATGTTCTTCTTCGTTTGACCCCACTTCTGTATGATATGGGTACTGATTGTAACTATCTAATGCTCGATATTCTTTTATAGTGTCATAAACCAAGTTTGATAAATACTTATAATTTGCATTTATGAAATTTTTCCCTAAAGCAAGCTCATTTTCATCAACTTTTTTCATTCCACTATCAAAATTTTCAGTTAAATATTCTGCAATATAATTTTTTAATCTGCGAGATACAGTTGCTTTCATTTTAGAATTCCAGTGAACTATTTTCGCGGCGCTTTCTGCTTCTTGTTCTGGGCCTTCAATAGGCTTATTTAAATACAAAACAAGTTCATCTTTTTTTCCTCGTAACCCGCCCGGCCCTGGCGCAAAAGAAATTAAGACTATCAATAAAGCGACTGATTTTGCAAAATCACTTATATTTTTTATTCTAGCAGCTCCGGTAGGTAATTTTGGATCAGTTTTTTGTTTTAATTCTCCAAATGCTTTTTTAAAAAATCTAGTATTCATAATTCTTTCCGCAGTATTATCAGAATTCATTTTCTTTTTTAAAGCGTTTATTAATTCACTGATTTTTATTCTCTTATCGTCGGGACTTACGTTTTGCGTTTTCCAAGCTTGAATAAATCGAGAAATTTCAGTACCTGATTTTCTTTTGCTGGAAAGTAGACCACTTTGCTTCGCTATAATTCCAAGATTATCTACAGCTATTTTTCTGCCTTTTCCGCTTTGTACCTCTTCTCTTGATAGATATTTGCCTGTTTTTGCTTCATAAGTTAATAATTCTAAAAATGTTGAGATAAAAAATGTATATGGTATATGATCCATTAAGTCTTCAGTATTTTCTCCCGGGCTACCCTCTTCATAATCTCCGTACCCTAAAAGATTGCTAAAACTTTTTACAGTAACAGTCGCGACAGTCCCAAGACCCGCCAAGACAGCAAATTTTTGCGGAGCACTCAATTCTGCAAACCAATCACGTAACTTCATACTTTTGCTTCTAGGATCAATTTTCAACGCGGTTGCGGGGTCTGCGATATCATCCGCTATTTTTAATTCTTCAAGATTAGAATTTAAAACTTTTCTTTGCAGAATACTGATCAACATTTCTTCTCTAGTTGGTATAACATCACTATCCTCAAAACTTCTCGCTAGGTGAATTTGTATATTGTCAAATATTTCGTCTAAAGTCTCCTCATGCATGCTCCCCTGATCATTTATTTCTCTCCCTCTTTTAAAAAAGTTGCCAGCTTCATCTGGCAACTTTTTTTGCATGTCATATACTTCTTCTAGAGCATACAGATCTCCCAGTTCGCTGGTAGTTTTTTTAATTTCTTTTTTAATCATCGTATACATGCCATCCCAGACGTACGGCATTCTTACTTCTGGTACTTCGGTGGTACTGTCTTCAAGCGCTTTGAGCTCAGCTTGCAGCTTATCTAAGTCTTTCTCTTTTTTTCGGATTAATTCTCCCGTTTCTTTTGCTAGTTCTTTATATGTTACTTGTTGGTTTAAGCCTTCGAATTCGTCTTTTATGTTTCGACGACGTCGAATCGTTGTATTGACTTCTTCGTAACTTCTTAACGCGTCTTTATATGCCCTCTCAAAAGAGTACTTGATCATCGTTTCAACTTCATTATGATCAACAAATTTTTCAAATAATTTTACCTCTTCTTGTACTACTTCTATAGTATCATCTCCAGTCCGAAGACCTTGTTTAAAATCAACTTTTACTACATTATCCGGCTGTTTGATAGGAGTCGAAAAATCTGGATCGTTTCTTAATGATTCGTTTAATTCATCAATTTTTTGATTATATCTAGATATAATCTCTTCTTTGGCTTTTTGGTTGTTTTCCCAATGCGTATTTATAACATTGCCCTTTTTATCTGTTATAGAAAAATATCCATCTTCTGGGTTCGGGTTTTGTTTCGGGCCTTTTCCTGGTCTTCTTGGGGCAGCTGGTAATACTTCTGCGCCACCTTTCGTATGAAGTTGTGCTAAGTAATAGTATGTCTGATAATCTTGATCTACCCCTCTTAAGTCTTGAATTAGTTCTCTAGTTATTTTATCATACTCACCTAATCTATCTGCTTGTCTTGTGGCGTAAGATACGCTTCTTTTTACATTACCAGGGCCAAGATCTTCTATATTTGCTCTAAGCCCATCTTTAAAAAGATCATCAAATCTATTTGCTTCATCTGTCGCCTCTAAAGTTCCTCTTCTGGCTGCTCTTTCATTTTGTCTAGCAAGTTTAATCATTGAGTTATCAATTGATTGTCCTGCCCCCAGATAACTTGTTTCAATTATCTTTTCTGCATATTCCATCGCGGCAGATAATTCATCATCCTTCGTAAGAACAGAAGTAATGTGACTTTTAGTTTCAGAAACTAAATCATTAAAAGCTTGCTGTGGTTGTTTTCCATCTTTAACAATTTGATTTAGTGTATCTTTTATTTTTTGGTTTAAATCAAAAGCGCCGTCTCCAATCTTTCCTAATTTTGCTGCAGTTAAAACGTCTTGTAATCTTTGCTCTCCACCTGCAGGTACTATTCCAAGTATTTTTGAATTTGCATTAAGATTTTCAAAAATCTCATCTACGCCGGAGTCAATGCCTTTCAATAAATCGTCTGTAAACCCGTCTACACCTGCTACACCTTTTTTTGTTAGTTTTGCATTTTCTATTGCTTGTAAAATGCACCTGTCAAATATCTTTTCAGCTTGAGCAGGTGTTATGATTCTTTTACTTTGCATAGCAACTTTTATTAGATTATTAAATAAAAATGTTCCCAAACCTCCGGAAGCTAACATTGCTGCAGTAAATGCATATGGAACAGCAGAAGGGTCTTTTGAAGAAACCAGGAAGGGAGCAATATAAGCTTCTATGTATATAGCATCCGCCATCATTACCGTTTCTGCCGAGCGTAAAAACCAGTCAACCCAAAACTCTGTAATATCAAGGCGTTTTTCTCTAGCTTTGCCTTCGCGCTCATCTCTTTCTCGACGACCATACGCTGATTGATACTCATCTGGGTCGCCATCGCGTGTCCACCACCAAGTTAGGCCTATTACTTTTGCAATCCCAAAGAGGCCTCTGATTTTGTTTGCCGAGCCAGGTTTAGTACTGGCTGCATCTTCAAGATAGTCTACACCTTGACGAAGCCACCGGATCTTTCCTTCTGATGAAGAATCAACTACGCGGTTTATATCTTTCTGAAGGCCAGCCCAGCCCTGGGCGCCCATCATCACTCCATTGACTTGTAGCGACGGCAATTTTTGTAAAATTGAAAGATTTTTCTGGGCCCACTTGCAAAATTTAACAAAACCATTAATTGTCATAGCGCCAAGAGGCTTTAAATAAAATTTCCAAATCGCAACATTAATCGCTGATAAACCAATTGCTAATACAATATATTTCGATTTAAAAGCTAATAATTCTTGAATTACTCTTTCACTGGTCATATCAAAAAGGTTAACGCTGTTAAGTTTTCTAATTCTTTGCAATTCCTCAAGCTTTTTAAAAGTTTTTAGCATCCTCTCATTAAGGTTGTCTCGCTTCTGTTCCTCTTTAAAAATTATATTTTTCATTTTTATTAAAATAACTCCTTTACAAATGTTTTATTGTCTTGGCCAAGAACTGTAAAATGTATGCCAACTAAAACCAGACTCAGCAAGTGCTGCATCGATTTTTGCAATAGCAAATAAAGATTCAATTAATAATTTATAATTATCATCAAGGGTTTTTACAATTTTTGTTTCTTTTTTATTATTACTATTTTTTATTTTTACCGTTTTTGATTGTATTACGTCTTTTTTATATTTAGCTATGTTTCCAAGTTCGCTTATTATAGCATTGTAAGCCACTTTATTTTTCTTTATAATTGCACTTACATTTTTTTCAAACATACACCTTGCAGAACGATTAAAATCCAGATTCGAGCGCTGATCACGATCCTCAGCCGGGATCACTATGGGAACATTTCCTGAAATTCGATCTGTACTGGCATAAATATCTTTCATCGTACCTTTATCTCGTTGTTGCGTGTATCCTGATGGTCTAACAAAATATAGTGGATCGATCTTTGATAATTGTGATTGTATATTTTTTATAGAACTAAACATAGATTCTCTATCAGAAGGCCTGTCCACATCGGGTTTTACGTTACTAGGTAGTGAATTATCAACAATTCTTGCCTTAGCAGCAATGACGTTTCCCATTGCAGTGTTAGCGGAATGCCATAGTTCAAACATTTTTATAGCAATATTACATAAATTTTCTACCACAATAGCGGCATTTATATTATCTTCCACAATCTTTGGATTATTGTACACTATTTGAAGCTCTTCTTCTGCAGAAGATACAGGAACATTGGTTGTGGGATCCACTATCTTTCCATCAAAAGGTTTCTGATTTGATAGCCCCTGCATTTTATACCTTGTTCGTCGGGCACTATCTTTGATATTTTTTATTTGTCTAAACCTATCTTTTATTTCTTTTAGATTTCTACCATTGGCGCCGAGTCTGGATTGATTAAAATTTTCCTCGCTAAAAACATCTACAAGAAAGTCTTTATCCTTTTCTGAATTAAAAGAAAATTCAGAAACTAATACATCAACGACTGGAATATTATTAGAGTAATTTTGGTAAGAAGTATTTGCCATCCAATCAATACCATTTTGTTTCTTGATAATAACATCTTTCTCATCGTAAATAATTTTATATTGTTTTTCTGCTTTTACTTCTTCATTAAATAAATTATATAAAGGCTTAACATTGTTAAGATAACCTTCACCTGCAGTAGTTATGTTGGTTTCAAGTGAAAAGCTTTTTATGATAGGAAATCCAACCCTGACAGAAGGGTACTTCATACTTACACCTATTCTCGGATTTGCAATAAGTAAATATCTTGTTTGTTTTCCGCCATCAAACAGCCCTGAAACACCTCCTGCATTTACATAATTGTGTGTTGGGAATTCTATAAGGCAGCCCTCTGCTTCATCTTCAGATAGGTGGTCAAAATATTTTGCACTGCTAGATAATGACTTTTTAAAATTTTTAAACCCATCACTGATAGCTCTTTCTATATCCATCCCTGAATCTATTTGATTAATTCGGTCACCTACATTTTCGATTTGATCGTATTCCGCGCCAGAAAAAATATCTGACGCTTCTAAGCTAGCTCTAGAAGAGAAATTTTCAACTTTTGATATTCTTTTTTGCAAAATATTTCCTTTAAGGTCTCTATAGCTAAATATTTGGGCTGAAATTGCGATACTTGTTAGTAGTTTTCGAACGTTATCTTGTGTTTCTCGATCGAAGATTAGATTCCCCAGCAAACTATCATCAGTTGCTCTTCCTTGGGATGTTGAGGATAAATTCTCATAGTATTTGTCTGTTAATATATTAAATTGATTATAATATTTTCTATCTCTTACTTGATTACTTATATTTTGTGTCTTTTGTTCTTTTAAGATATATTTGTTTATCTTTTTCAAAGATTCGTCAACCGAGTTAGGGTCTAAGCTTCTAAAATTAAGAGGAGTCACGCCCGTAGGATCATCATAGCGCTTTATTCTTTGCTTTTCTTTTTGCTTTTGTATTTCTTTTTCTCTCTTTTTTGATAAAGGATCTTTTAAAATTCTTAAATATTCATCAGGTGGCGTTGCTGGTACCATCATAAAAACTCCAATTTCAGGTACAGCTATTTCCTTGTGCATTTCAATAAGAGTCTCTTCTATCATTGGGATATTTTCTAATATAGTTTCATAGTTTCTAGAACTTATAGTAAACTTTTCAATTTTCATTTCTCTTGCTGTTTCGATATCTATATCTTCTTGGGCAATTAATCCTTGGAAAGATGCTTGCTTAAAAAGGGTTATTTGTTTAAAAGCTGCGTTTCGTATCTGCACTTTATCTTGTAATTGTTGGCATGCACTCTCATCAGTTTTCATCAAATCATAAAATCTTGTAAGTGATTTATTAATTTCAGCTAAAATTTGTTCGTATATACCATCTATTTCTGATTTTACAAGCTCTAGCTTATCTTTTCTCATATACCACTGTTCCTGGCCAATGTTATATTCTGCTTCTTCTTTGATAAGATTACTTATTCTTTCAAATCGTGCCTTTATAACGGATCTATCATAAATATTAAAAGGATCGAGAAAGTAAAATGACATTTCAGATACAAATAAAAGGCCCCACAACCAACCAGAAGGGCCTTTAAAATCTTTTCCTCCCGGAACCAACTTTTTTCCCGCTTCTATAAGAAGCGCCGCCGCCTTCGAATCTATGGCTCCACCCATAATTGCAGTTACAAGTGTGTTAACAAAATCAGACTGTATAGAATATTTTATTCTTTTTTCATCTGGAGAAAACATTTTAGAATTCAAAAGACATTCCATTAATGCATTATATCCACCAGGGTAGTCAACCATTGAAGTCATGCTTGCAGCTGAAATAGCAGCAAAATGAGTTCTTATTTGATTAACAATCTCTATATCATATACATCTTCAGAATCCTCAGAATATTCAAAATTATTACCTATAAATTCTTCTTTATATTCTTCTAAAATATCTAAAACGGAAGAATCTGGACTAACATAGTCCCCATCAATTTCATTTACAATTTGTTTCCAAAAATCTTCACTAATAATGTTGTTTGTGTTATATCCTTTTTGATCAAGTATAGCCTTAAAACAATATTTTATATATAAACCAGGCTCAATCTGGTTATCTGCTGCCATCAGCGCCCACATAGAAGCGCCTTTTGGGTGAATAAATATATTATCTAAAACAAATCCTGTAACACCTTCTTCAAAAAAGCTTTTGTATCTGTTATAAAGTTCAACATATTCATCCGGACTGTTTGCTTCTAATTGGTTTCCCTCATCTTGCTTTAAAGCCATATACACATCATCGGGCAAGAAATAAGAATCTGGTTTATTCATCCTATCAGAACACGAACCAGCTGTTACTTTTGATTGATTAAAATCTTCTAAGTTGCAATCAATTTGGTTTGCATCCCATTTTGAAAATATAGAAAAATATAATCTTGCTTTTTGGAAACCAATGGTTCGAGAGGTAGCTTCTTCACTAAACTTTTCTAAAGCATATTGCATTTGACTCCCTTCAAAAAGGAGATTTATTTTGCCTGAATTAAACATTCTAACTGCATCTTCAACAAGGCCTGCGACCCCTGCTATAAGTTCATCGATGAAAGCGACCCCAAGAACATAACCTAACTGTTTCCATTTTGATATTGGCTTTGGAAGCTTCGGGGGTTTTTGAGGTTTTTGATTTCTTTTGAATGGTTTTCTTTCTTTATTATTTCTTGTCTTATTCTTACCTTGGCGCCTTCCTTTTGAACGTTCTTTTCTTTTTGCTCTATTCGCGCGTTTTTTTATTTTCTTCGGAGCTGACTTTGGAGTCTTACCAAAAACCTTTTTATATATTTTTATGCCCCACCGAAAAACTGGCTCAAGAACACGCACTATTAAGCCACCGGCGTTCGTCACACCAGCTTCAACCGGCTGCATGCTAGCAAAATTACTTGCTCTGAGCATGTCCAGCTCACTAGGCTCAACATTAAGATATCTCGACGTTATCAATGTTGATGCAAGCGCCGCCTCACCCGGTGTTTTTAATTGTTTGATCAATTTTAGAACAGCATCTGCTTCTGATATATGCCCGTCCTGAGTTAAGAACTCCGACAGCTGATACAAGTCTTGTATATATTCACTCTTAGTACCCGAGACGTTGGTGGGCGTGAGGTAGATTGGTACGTCCGGGTTATCAAACTGTGGAAAAGTCCTAGGAACTTCTTCTTGCTCGCTGATATTTTCATCTCCGAAAGGCCCAGGATTTGACATTTTATCGACAGTAGCGAAGTATATATCTTCTAAATTGGAGCCTGTATCTACCAATTTTTCTAAAGATGATTTTGCTCCCTGCTCATTAGCAGAAAATAAAAAATCAATAAAATTTTGTAATTCAGCTTCAACATCTAAATTATTTAGGTTTTCCACTTCATCATTGGTAGAATCAATGACTTCTTTGACTAAATTTTTTAAAAAATTATTGTTTGCTAGTATCTTTTTTGACATGAACAGGCCTCTAGTATGATTTTATACTCTATAATTAGTTTTCTTAACGCAAAGATAGGTCTTTTTCGATATTTTTCAATTTTTACCCATCCCAGGTACAGTCACAAGGATCACAATCGCAAATTTTACAAAAACCTTCTTCTTCATGCAAAGTGTCACCATATTTTAGGTTAAGTTCATAGAAAATTTTTTCATTAATCTTGTTTTCAACCTCGCGAACATGCTCTGGTCCGATTTTTTCGACCATTTCTCCTAAATTACGTTTTGCTTCCCATGGAGAAAGCTTATTTTTATCTAAATCAATACAAATTATGCACATTTTCTTCTCTCATTGTTTTATGTTCGGCGTTTGGCGCCGAAATCGATTTTTTTTCGCTATTTTTTTTAATAGAACGAAAAACCGTTAAGTTTTTACTTATTTTATCATTTAACTACGTTAATTTTTATGATTTTATCGCTTTTTAAAGAAATTTTGTCTCCAATTTTAACATTATTTTGTTTAAACCACCCTTGATTGACTTCTAATGCCCACATACCTGGAGAATCTGACTTAACACTCTCTTCATTGCCTGGTATTAGATCTTCAATTTGGAATATTTTATAATTTTCATCGATAAATGCAATGGAAAGAGGTATTGTCGTGTTTTTCATCCAAAAAGAGAGTATTTGCGGCTGCGGGTAAGAAAATAGCATGCCTTGGTCAGAGGTCATACTTTTAACAAACATAAGGCCACGCGCCTGTTCTCGCGTATTTTTGGCTATTTTTACTTTAAGTTTGGCTGAGCCAACAGTTATGTTGCGAAATTTCATTATAATGTAATTAGATTAACTGCAATTTAACAGCAAATAAAGAACTATATCCTTGGGGATCGATAAAGATTTAAGAAAATCGCCGTTTTTATCTGTGTGAACCATAAAGGGTATTGATCTAATTTCCATAATGGCCATTAATTGTTGAACCCAAGGCTCATCCACGTTAAGATAATGTATTCGCTTTTTGAATTCAGCTTGAGTTATAGCTTTTTTGGTAAATTTACAGGCACTGCACCAGTCAGCTGAAAATATTATAATAAAATCTTGCTTTTCAGAGATAAGTTTACTTAATTCATCGTACGAAGTGTAATCTGATTGTGGTTTTGGTTGCCTTTGATGAACTAATTTGCCGTTATAGTGGACAGTCAACTCAGTGTTAGAGGTGTATTCCGGCTGAGAAGCGCCGCAACTAATAGATATTCCAAGGATTAATACTAAAAGAAATAGATTTCGCATTATACTTTAACTAGAAAGTCAAAATAAAAATACTCAAGAGCTCGTACCATCCGCTACACCGCGAGAGATTTTATCAATCATAGCAGGAGTCATCACAGGCTTTTTCCCGGGTTGAGGATTAACCTCGTAACCAAATTCAGTATCCTGCACTGGCCCACCCTGCACAGGACGATCAGGATCAAGTAAGCCCTGAGATCTCATTTCGGTGTATTGAAGCAGCTCTTTAAGAACCTTTATAAGTTCTGTGATATTTTGGTCACCTTCACCAGCTTGAGGGTACTCAAGCATGTAACCAACATAAGAGGAAACTGCATTTGCTAATCGGTTTAAATCCTCAGGATCCGGAGCTTTCATTCTTCTATCTAGTTGGCCTCTTGGACCAAATTCTGGGCCTAAATCAAGCTCGTCAAAGTCTTGCTCGTTCAAAGGAGACCCATCACCACCAGAAGGTATAGAATTCATCAACCTATCGATCTGAGCTTGTTTCGCTTTTATCTTTTTTTCTAGAGTTTTAACTTTTTTCGCAGCTTTTTTAGCTTCAGCAAGTTCTGATTTTAGTTGCTTTAATTCTGAATCAAGTTTATCTCTTAATTCTGTATAAGTTGTTGTTTTTTCTTGCAAGAGGCCATTTAACTCTTCCAAAATTAGCTTTTCTATTCTTTTAGTTGTAAATTTCATTTAAAATCTGCTCCTTTTAACTCGATTTCTTGGTTTTTTTCTTGATTTGGGTTCTTCTTTTTTTGTTTTAGTTTGTTTTCTTGGCTTGAAACCTTTAAGTGCGTCAATCATTCCCTTATTTATCGAAGGGGTCCCTTTTGTTATAGACATTTCCTTGCCACCTTCTGGCTTCGAAGGTTGCTCAGCTGCAGCTACTATATCATTTACTTTTGCTTCTAAACTTTGAAGTTGCTGCATCTTGCTATCCAGAACAGCTTCAACGTCAATTAATCTTTCAACAGCATCTGCGATTCTCAAAGCCAACCCACTTATAGCATCATCTTGTGAACTCATAATATCAGGCATCACATCAAGAGCAGCTTTCTCTTGTTCACCTTTATCAAGACCGCCAAGTTTTTTAATATACGGATGATACTCTTCTGCATTTCCAATACCTCTCGAATCGCGGGATTTTTTTCTCGGGGTAAAAGTTCTTTGGCGTTGAGTTTTAAAACTTGGGTCTATTCCACCGGAAGCTTGCACCTTATTGCCACCATCTTGTTCTTGTAGGATTTTATTTATTTCCTCTATGATCAATTTTTGCAAGTCTTTTTTTAATATTTTCATAATCAGCTCCTTTATCTGTTAATCTATATCTTCATCTGAACGGTCATCAATATCATCATCCCAATCATCGAGCAACCCCACAAAGTCGCTGTCGGTGTCGGCATTAAACTCCGCCTCTGATTTATATCCAAGTCTTTTCCATTCAGGCACCTTTCCACGCGTGGCCACACCCATGATCATGTCGAGGTGATAAGCCTTCTCTGATTTATATCCAAGTTTTCTCCAATCAGGTGCCGAATCGTTTTTAGTGTTTTTAGTGTTTTTAGTCGGCTTTAAGCCCAGCTCCCAACCCGCAGACTTTGCTGCTTTCTCAAGTGCCAACAAGCGTCGATGAAGATTTTGGTATCCTTCTGGTCTTAGCCCTGGTGTAACATCCATATCAAGTTCTGATGGTTGTTCTTGTTCTTGTAGAATCTTAGTTATTTCTTTTATAATTAATTTCTCTAAATTTTTTTTTGTGATTTTCATAAGCACCTCTTTTTAGCCGTTAGAAAACTAACACGCATAATTTAAGTAGTTATTTGTAGATTACAAGTCTATAATTATA
>MDTB01155136.1_pt1 | contig 25112 bp, 23 predicted proteins | sample 811161 | NCBI WGS metagenome assembly MDTB01 (sample SAMN05326650, study PRJNA326480) | marine metagenome | isolation source: seawater | place: Mediterranean Sea | collected 2009
CCAGTTGCCCGGGTGGTGGAATTGGTAGACACTGCAGACTTAAAATCTGTTGTCCGAATGGACGTGCCGGTTCGAGTCCGGCCCTGGGTACTTTATGAAAAGGCTCCGTAGGAGCCTTTTCATAAAATCTTGCCAAAGTACCATAGGAGTAGTCATATGAGTGAATTACATTCAAGAAAATACTTTCTTTCAAAGTCCTTAAAATGACAATTCAAGATTTAGGAAGTTTAGGTGAATTGATTGCTGCAATAGCAACAGTAGCCACACTTGTGTACCTAGCAATTCAATTAAAACAAAATACGCGTGCCTTGCGTTCACAGACTTTTCAACAAAGTAGTATGGATATGAGTTTAACGGCTAATGCAATATCAAGTGATGGCGAACTTGCCAGAATAGTTGTAAAAGCCTCTGATAGTTTAGATGATTTATCACCTGAGGAACGTATCAGATTTCACTTTTGGATGATGGTTGCCCTCCGACGCTTTGAGGCTATTTATGTTCAAGGACTCTATGGATCCATTGATCAAATAAGGATAGAAGGGTTTGAGAGATCGATACTAACGCTAATTTCTTCTGGGGGACCAGCAACGTGGTGGGACTCGGCAAAAACTGCCTTTAGCTCTGACTTTGTAAAATACGCTGATGAGCGCTTGTCCACAGACTCATTCCAAAACCCCATCCATCCCGGGATGAATAATGATTGAAAAAAAGGTATGTTAAGAGTCAGTTTTATAATAATCACCTTTTCTCTATTAACCATATTTGATTCTTTGAAAAGTGAAGAAAATTATAACAACCTCATAAAAATATATATTGAAAGGAATGTATTGGTTAATGAGGGGCAACTGACCACCTCAGATTCAAAGCTTAATGATCTAATGAAAGAGAAGGGTGTCATAAAACTAACAAGGTGGCTGCCAACAGCAAAAGAAAATGATTCATATGAAAATATCTTTTTAAGCAGATATTACTTGGTCAAATTTTTAGACCCAATTAAAGAATTAGAAGAAATTATTAATTTATTCTCAAGATTAAATACTATTCGTTTGGCTGAACATGTTCCAATAGCAAGTACAAACGATACTCCTAATGATGAGTATTGGCAGCAATTATATGGACTAAGGCAGATTAATGCAGGAAATGCCTTCAACCTATGGGACTATCAAAATGATGAGATACCTGGATTTCTTTCAAATGATGAGGTAGTTGTAGGTATAGTTGATTTAGGACTAATGTGGGATCATCCAGATCTTATTGACAATATCTGGAGAAATCTAGGTGAGGATGCTGATGGTGATGGTGATGTGATTGAGTTTATTGATAATCAGTGGGTATTTGACCCTGGTGATACAAATTCAATAGATGATGATGGAGATGGCTTTGTTGATAATTTTTTGGGATATGATGTTGCATCTGAAAATAATGACCCACACCCGCGTCAGAATCTGATATTGGACCATGGTACTCTAGTAGCTGGGTGTGTATCAGCAATGACCAACAATGAAATTGGAGTCGCATCAGTTGGATGGTCAGTTAAATTGATGGGAATAAGTTGTGGGCAAGATCCGCCAGCTTTGTCCCATCCTTATGAGGGGCTGCTTGCCGCTGCTCAAATGGGAGCAGATATCATTAATATGAGTTTTGGGAGCACATCCTGGACGGAGTCAAACCAAGTATTGATTAACTTTATAAGTGAGGAATTTGGCTGTGTCTTAGTGGCTTCAGCTGGAAACAGCGGAGTTCAAGATGCAAACTATCCTGCTTCCTATGATAATGTGATTTCCGTTACTGCTACTGATCCAGGAAATAATTTTGATTGCTGGCCTAATTTTCATGAGACTGTTGATATTGCTGCACCGGGTTCAGGAATATGGACCACGACTCCATTTACCACATTGGATCAGGATATGTATGAACCCGCAACCGGAACTTCATTCTCATCCCCGATAGTTGCGGGGTCCCTTGCATTATTAAAAACAGTATTCCCGCACGGGGATTCAAAAATGTTAGAATTACAAATACTGAATTCCGTATCATATTTTGATGATATGGACGGAGATTGTGATGGTCAATCCCTCGCAGGTATGTTAGGGGCAGGGCAATTAAATGTATATGACGCATTGACAATGCAACCATTAACAGAGGTTGAGGTAACAGATATTTATGCTGACTCTCAAGGTGGTCTCTCTGTTCCAGGTGATACCAATGAAATAGTGTTGTCATTAGTAAATGTATCAGGAAGTTCACCAATAGAGGACATGTTACTACAATTATCAACCTCTGATTCTAGCATCAGCATCATTAATGATGAATTTTTAGTTGAAGGTGTAATACCTTCTGGGATTGATTTCGACATCAGTTTTCTGATTGCGTCAGATGAGATGACATCTTTCGGCGATATTCCATTTAACCTTGATGTAAGTGCTAATTTGAGTGGCAATTTTCCATCAGGATTGGAACTTGAGCCATTTTTTGATGAACTAGAGATAAGAGTTCCATTTGGTTTTGAACAAGATGGATACCCAATCAATGATGTTCAAGTCTATGGAGAGCCACTTTTTACTAATTTATATGGGAATTCATTTTCACAGATTTTTTTTAATACTGATAGTACCATAATGGGTAAATGGATATCCGGGTTTGATGTATTAGGATTCCCATTTGATGCCGGCAGTAGGATTACAACAACATTATCATCAGGAGATCTTGATGGAGATGGCGACGGTGAACTCGTTTTTGGTACTGAGAGTGGAACACTGTATGCACTGAACAAAGATGGATCCTCATATTTAGAATTCGTGCAAAGTGATTCTATCATAGGCTTTCCAGTCCTTTACGATTTGAACGAGACCAACGAATTAAAAATTATATTTTTATCTATGAATGATACAGCTTCCACAATACATGTTATTGATCATGGTGGTGAATATGTTGAGGGTTTCCCAATTTCATTTGATGGAGAATTCAACCAGGGTGTATCAGTTGCAGATCTTAACCTAGATGGTACTCCAGAAATTATTTCATGCTCAACTGATGGGATTGTAATTGCAGTGAACACGGTGGGGGAGTTAATCCCTGAATTTCCAGCTGCTCTTTCCTCCATTATTTCCACACCAGTTACTGTAGCTAACATTGATATGGATAATGAACTAGAGATCATGGTTGGAACAATGGATGGTCTTATATACATAATAAAACATAATGGATCCATTACACAAAATTTTTCATCAAATGAAGCTATCTGCAGCGGACTATCTATTGCAGACCTAGATCAGAATGGATCAATGGAAATAATATTTAACACGGCTGATAACTTACTTCACGCCTGGGAATCTGAAACTCAAACTGAGCTCGAGGGATGGCCGGTAAGTAATAATAACAAATCGGTCACTGAGCCCATCATTATTGATTTAAATAATGATTTAAGGTTAGAAGTTTTAAGTGGAACAATAAGTGGAGATATAAATATTTTTAAACATCATGGTGGACTACTAGAAAATTTCCCATATTTATCTAATGACAGCATTCATTTCACTCCGGCGATTGGCGATCTTGATGGGGATGACGATTTAGAACTTATTATTGGAACTGAAAATAATTTAAAGGTCATTGATATTCTTGATGAAGCTGGAGGTCAATATTCTTGGAATACATTTAGAGGTAATTCACATAGGAATGGGTTTTATGATTCTGGTCAATCTTACCTATCAAATAGTGATGATATTATACTCTCAGATTTCAGATTAGGAAAAAATTATCCAAACCCATTTAACCCTTTGACAAGGATTAGCTTTACCACCCCAAGAGAAATGAATATATCTGTAATTGTATATGATGTATTGGGAAGGAGGGTTAAAACACTAATTAATGGATTGCAAAAGAAAGGTAACCATCATATTACTTGGTTTGGCCACGATCAGTCTGGATCAAAAGTATCCAGCGGAATATACTTTTATGAAATGCGAGGTGACGGTTTTATTCAAGCAAGAAAAATGCTTTTAATCAAATAGGCCTTGTTTTTCTAGTTTATCCAGTTTTGGTTTAATTACAAATAAACAGTACGGTTGGTTGGGATTGTTATTGTAATAGTTATCGTGATAATCCTCAGCATCATAGTAATTATTTAAAAGTTTGATTTCTGTCACAATCTTATTATCCCAATATCCAGATTTATTAGCATCTATCTTTGATTTTTCCGCAATTTCCCTTTGACTCTCATCATGAAAGAAAATAACTGACCTGTATTGTGTCCCAACATCATTCCCTTGCCTATTTAGTGTAGTTGGGTCGTGGGATTGCCAAAATACGTTCAAAATTTGAGAGTAAGTGATTTTTTCAGGATCAAATTCGATTTTTGCTACCTCAGCGTGCCCAGTGTTTCCAGTGCAAATCTGTTTGTATGTAGGGTTTTTTATATACCCTCCTGCATATCCAGGCTTTACAGATAAAACACCCTCTATTCTTTGAAAAACCGCCTCTACGCACCAGAAGCACCCACCACCTAAAGTAGCAATATCAGACTTAGCCATACTAGTTACTCCAAAAAGTATAATAATTTGTATTAAAAAATATTTTATCAAGGGCGCACATAGAAATTAGATTTAAACCATCCACCTCGCCCTTGATCAATGATTATTTCAGGTCTTGCGAATGATACTCTTTTATAATGGGGAGGTGGATTCATAATTACATCATATCTGCCAGAATCATTAATGTGGAAAGCAAACTTACCGGTCTCATCTGAAATTCTTCTTTTGAATGGTTCAGTGATAATAATCTCAGCACCCATCACAGGGTCTCCCGTTAAAATATTCATTACATATCCGTATATAACCGAAGGTTTCAAGAGTGTTTGATCCAAGTAAAGAGGATGTTTTGATTTTTCAAAAATTGTATCAGCTAATAGACTTTTCATAATAAATGAAAGATTTTCATATTTACCTTCCTGAGGTACGTAACACCTTGCAATATCGTAGTGTGCACCATTAACCTTCATCAGTATAAAACCTGGAGAAGATTCTATAGCTTCTGCTGTTTCTATGATGATTCGATCAGCATTATTTTGATCTATTAGATAATAAAAAACGTTGCCAATTATGAAAAAAGTTTCCGCACGATTTGTTATGGTACTTTTCGTTAAATCTGGGATTCTTTTTTCTTCTGGTACTGGGAGCATCATCGCATTAAGGTTCATATTCAAATTACTATCTAGTTTAGCAGGATCAAGTCTGAGCGCCTTTTTGTAATAATTATGTAATGAAAATTTGACCTTTGGTTTCCAAAGATACCCTACTATAGGTCTTTCATAATATCCAAATTCATCCGTTATGGTAGAATGCTTCAATACTCCGCTTCCAGTATAGATATCAACATTTACATCCATTATTGGTTTTGAGCTGAGGCTGTCGATCACATAACCAGATATCGTGTTCAGCTTGAATTCGACACCTTCCTTAGGTTGAGCAAAAAGGTTTGTTAAACTTAGAGTAATTATGAAAAAACAAGCTTTCATACATCAAAATTACAACAAATTACTTTTTCAAGGATAATCTTTTGATGAAACTAAATGCAGTGTTTAGTTAAGTTTATTATATGGACATAAGAAGATTACGGCATTCAGATCTTGATTTTTGGACGCTAATGGAATCCAGATGGAGAGATATGGATTCATTAAGTCACATTAACCATGCTGCATACCTATCGTATATGGAGTCGGCAAGGGTTGACGTATACATTCAACTAGGATACTCAGGAATAAGAAGAGAGATGGATGAAAGTACCATCCTTGCGAGTATGGAAGTACATTATCTAGATCAAACTGTCCACCCATCTAAACTTGAAATTGGTCACAGAATATCGAGGGTAGGTAATAAGAGTTTTGACTTTTTAGCTGGTATATTTCATGCCGATAATAAAAATTTGATATGTTCTGCTATTTTCAAACTTGTGGCATACAGTTATAAAGATGAATGCACTATTCAAGTTCCTGAATTAATTAGAAAAAGATGCAGACCAATTGAATGAATAACTATAATAAAGATCACTTTATAAAAGATCTGGGTAACATAATTGGTGAAAAGAATATAATTACTACAGAATGGGGTAAGCTTCCCTTTTCAAAGGGCTGGCGCTACGGGGAAGGTGATGCATTAGCTGTTGCTAAACCTGGAACATTGTTTGAGATCTGGCAAATTATTGAGATCTGTATTAATATGGACATTATCATAATTATGCAAGCGGCCAACACCGGCTTAACTGGTGGTTCTACACCTTTTGGTGATGACTACGATCGTCCTATACTAATTATCAATACTAAGCGCATTAGCAACATACATGTTATAAACAAAGGAAAACAAATTGTTAGTTTTGCAGGAAGTACACTAATTGGTTTAGAAAAAAAATTAGCTCCATATGGCAGAGAACCACACTCTGTGATTGGCTCTTCCTGTATAGGAGCCTCGATTGTAGGAGGTGTCTGCAATAACTCAGGAGGTGCTCTAATAAAAAGAGGCCCAGCTTACACGGAACTTGCTCTTTACGCAAAAATTGATCCTAGTGGGAATCTGGTACTGATAAATGATTTAGGTATTGAACTTGGTGACACTCCAAAAGAGATTCTAAATAATTTACAAAATCAGAATTATGATCAAGGTCAAATAAAATTTCCTGATAAACTTGCATCTGACAACCAATATGAAGAAAGGGTACGGAATATTGAAGCAGATACACCATCACGTTTTAACGCAGACAAAAGGCGTTTGCATGGCGCCTCGGGCTGTGCGGGTAAAGTTGCTGTTTTCGCTGTAAGGTTGGATACATATCCAATACCAAAGCGTAATCAGGTGTTTTATATAGGCACTAATAGTTCAAGCGTACTTACCACCATTCGCCGCGATATATTATCTAAGTTTAAACATCTACCAACCTCAGGAGAATATTTGCATAGAGACTGTTATGATGCTGCTAAAAAGTATAGCAAGGATACCTTTATTGTGATTGATAAACTAGGGGCCGATTACATCCCAAAGCTATTTGAATTTAAAAGAATCGTAGATTTAATTGCGAATAAGGTAAAAATTCTTCCTGATCAATTCTCTGATAGATTGATGCAATTTATAAGCAGACTTACTTTAAATCATTTACCCCGTCGTATGGAAGATTACAGAGACAAGTTTGAACATCATTGGATAATTGAAATGTCTGATGATGGTATTGACGAGGCAAGAGAATATTTTGAAAAAACTTTCCTGCATAGTGAGGGTGACTTTTTTGAATGCAGTGAAAAGGAAGCAAAGAAGGCTATTTTACATCGTTTTGTTGCTGCGAGTGCGTTAGGAAGATACCACTCAATTTATAAAAAGGATGTTGGGTCAATGTTATCATTGGATATCGCCTTTCCTCGAAATGAATTAGATTGGTTTGAGAATCTACCTGAAGAAATTGATAGCTCATTTGAAATGAAACTATACTATGGGCATCTATTTTGTCATGTATTGCATCACAATTACATCGTCAAAAAAGGCGTAGATGGAGAAGAATTAATGCAAAAATTATTAAAATATTATGATTCAAGAGGAGCAGAGTATCCCGCAGAGCATAATGTTGGTCATGAGTATTTTGCAAAACCATCACTATCAAACTTTTATAAAGATTTAGATCCAACCAATAGTTTTAATCCAGGTATAGGAAAGACAAGCAAGAAAAAATTCTGGAGCTAAAAATAGGGGGCGGAAATTAGTTATGTTTTTTTCAACTCAGGCATTGGTGTTCAGAAGAATAAAAAAGTAATTTTGATAATGGGAAAACTAAGAGTCATAATATGAAACAAATATTATATATTTTATTCATTTACGCTATTTTTTCTGCTCATATACATGGCCAAGTCATAGCTAGATTGGTTAAGGCTGAGGGAAGAGTCTATTTTAAAAGACTAGGAACGAATACATTTTCAGAGGAAGGTAGAGCTGGTGCTTCAATAAGAAATGGCGATCAGATAAAAGTGAGGGAGAACAGTTTTGCTGCAATAATTTACTTGGATGATCGATCTATTTTAAAAGTCAGAGAGAATACTACATTCAGTTTCATGGATACCCGCAATTCTCGTACTATTGACATGTTAAAGGGAACTCTGCTAAATGAAATAAAAAAAGAAGGCAGGACAAAAGATTATAGAATTCAGACACCAGTTTCTGTGGCAAGTGTAAAAGGCACTGAATTTGCAGCTATTGTTTCTCATTCTGGTGTTGATCAGTTTATATGCAAGGAAGGGCGTTTCGAAGTTCTTAATATGATCAGCGGGGAAACTGTAAGCGTTGGTGCTGGCGAAAAAGCAGTAAGCAACGCTACCGGGAATTTAGTCCAAGCTCCAAGTTCACCCGGAGAATATCCACCAGACCCTGAGATTGAGGAACCACTGGATCTAGAGCCTGAAAAAGACACAAAAATGGTCGAATCAAAACCAAAGTCCACCCAAAAGGTTCAAGTCAAGCAAATTAAAGAAAATAAGATAGAACAAGTAGAACCTGAGCAACCAGAGGAACTAGAGAATGAGGCTGAGGGGGTTGATGATCAGAACCTACCTGAATCTCCTGATACTGGACCACCACCAAAACCATTCTCAATGGGCCTTGGTATTGGTTCAGCAACACTTGATGGTGTTTTATACAATCAGGTATCGCTGAGACCTGAAATTAATATTGGAAAGATTGGTATCGGACTTGATCTAGTCGTTTACCTGGATAACGAGGGCAATGTTCGAAATGATGAATGGGATATAGAAAATGATCCAGGTCAATTGCTTGATAAAATTTTATACATCAAATATGGTAATAAAGTTGATCCCTATTGGGGGAAGTATGGTGCCATTGAATCCATGACTTTAGGGTATGGTGGTTTGATGAATAATTACTCAAACATGATGGAATTCCCATCAGTTAGGAGAGTTGGTCTAAATACAGGGTTTAATATTGGGCCTGTTGCTGGAGAGCTATTCCTTTCAAATATTAAAGACTTAAGCAGAGGAGGAACGATAACTGGACTAAGACTTAAATATAAAGTTTCCGAGGATATACCTCTATCAATCGGAATGAATTACATAGCAGATGGGAACATGTTTTCTGGTCTTAAGGATAAGGACAAAGACTCATATCCAGATGTTTTTGATGACTTCCCTGATGATAGCACTCTTTGGAATGATACTGATGGAGATGGTTGGCCAGATCCAGGTCACGGTGATTCAATGGTTGATTCACTGATCGACATAGATGCTGATGGGGATAATATCATTGATGCAAATGAGTCAATTGATGATATAAATTTAAAGGCAACACCATTTAGCCTTAAAAATAATTCTGCAAAAACAACTGGGTTTTCATTAGACATAGGTTACCCGGTAATTAAAACAGATGCATTTACTCTAGACATTTACACTGAGTTTAATAAGCTTGATTTTCCGGGATTCATAAACGATGATTCAACATTTTCAAGGCCAGAAAGATCTGGATCAGGTATCACTATACCAGGACTCAGGTCAACTATTTTTCAAATATTGAATGTATCATTAGAGTATAGAATCATAAATGGCTCTTATATTCCTCAATATTTTGATCAAGCATACGATTTAAACAGGGTAGTCACTTCAACCATTGAAAATCAAACCATCATTCGGACAAAAGACATGATGGTTTTTGAAACCTATGGGGACAGTAGTAAGTCAAGTGGACTGTTTGGATCTGCTGGACTAAATCTATTTAATTTGATATCCTTTTCAGCTAGTTATGCGAACATGAAGGCAGACACTACAGAATTAAAAAGTTTCTCCTCATTTTTAAGTTTGAATACAGAAAATATACCTAAAATCAGTTCTGCGATGGCATATTATCAACGAAATAATGATGACAATCCGTTTGACTTTGAAAATCCAACAGAAAATACAATAATGGGCTATAGGCTAGGATATGAACTTAGTAAGGGTGTAAGTCTTATATGGGATTTCAGACAATTTTATCGAGATGACGGTACTGGCAATATGGAAACTATCCAGCAAAACAATATTGAGACTTCTTTTAACTTTTAATGACCACCTCTCTTAAACTAATTATTGTTCTCTTTTTCCTAAATGTCCAAAATGTTTTTGGCCAAATAGAAATAGTTATTCTTAGTTCAAACGTTGGAACAGAGATTGATGAACATGAAAATCGGTTTTATAGAATATTCCCAAAAGAAAAACAAATAATTAATGCACAGTTTATTAGAATTGGCGAAGAAAAGTATAGAATTGATGTTGTTAAAAAAATTAATGGGAAGATTAACAAAGTAAATCGTTATATTAATCAAAATGAATTTGACAACTTAAAAGTTCATGTTGATAATCAACCTGTTTTAACAAAAGAACTAGTTACTGCAATGTATGAGGGAATGGATTTCCTTAGAGCAGAAAAGATTGTCAATGAGATACCAAAGCCCCAATTTGTGATTCTTAGGCATTCAAAAAATAAAAAGTTAAGTGGTACTTTATTACATGTTGATGATAATACATTATATATCCAGACAGCAACTGCAATTGAAAAAATTGAGCTAGACAAAATAGATAGATTTTCTTACCGCTTATCTCTAGGGAATTTTGACTATTTACGTCCCTATACATTTTTTGTCACCGGTTTAACTGGTTTTGCAATGGCCAGTCTCTATAATGCACAACGTCCTGTCACATATAATGACTATGGAATTCCGAGGAAAGACCTCAGCGCATATCGCCAGATATTTGGAACAATAATTGGTTTGATTTTTAGTAGCGAAGTGTTTGATGCTATAAGTACATTGTTAACGCCTACAGATACAATTATTTTGTCAGAAGCTGAATATGAAAAAGAAAATTATTAATCACATATGGAGTAATTATGCCAAAAAAACCTGCTGAACCAGAAGTTCAAGAAAGTACTGCCCCTAAAATAGACCCACAAAAACAATATCTAATGGATCAATTTGGCAACCTTATGGAGCAGGTTGGTGATGGATTTGGTGGACCGCTTCAGGAAGAATTAATTAGTCGACTTGAACAGACAATCGCTGATTTTCATGAAGAAGTAAATGAGATGCTTGGCCGTCTTAAGGATAATTCTGAAAAACGGCATGAAAAATTAAAAGAGATTTGGAATAATCCAGATGTTGTAATGAATGAAGCCTCCCTGGATGATGATAGCCAAGAAGATGGCCCTGGACTCAATACAGAAGAAATGAGTGAGTGGGAAAAAAAGATAGAGTCTAGCTCAAAAGAAAAGCCCGTTGAAGAAGAGCCAAAAGAAGAAGAGGTTAAAAAGAAAAAAGGATTCTTTGGGCGTAAGAAAAAGTAGAATCAAATTAAAGGGTGCAAAATCACCCTTTTCTTCTCGCTTTATTTATTGTTCTAATATTTCAATTAGATTTATTTGGGCAGGAGCATGAAAAAAACCTATCTGAATTTCAATCAATAAAAAAAAGAGTATATAGCTTTTCCAAAATAGATTTTATTACTGCTGAGGGTGAATTTAACGAAGCTATTTGCACACTATTAATACCAGATCTTAAGGAGGATAGTCCTCCATTTGTTGCCATTTATTACAAAAGAGATAATTCTGAATGGTTTACTGAATCGCTATACCGAAAACGTCTCAGATTCAACTTCAAAGATGGTATTTTAAAGCTAGACCAATCTAATTTCTGGGACTGGTTTGAAATTGCAGAAATAAAAATTGTGGTGATATATTAATAACGTACCCTTAATGAATTCCATGAAACTATGATTAGAGTTTATCCAAGAAAAAAACTTGATTATTCTTTTAGAAATATTTTGTCAGCACTTACTATGACAATTTCTCCGAGGTTAGATAAAAATACAATAATTAATGAGATTGAAAGCTTATGGCCTAGGGAAAATGTTATTGTCGCCTTATCTGTTAGAACAATTTTTGACTCCATCCTTACAGGTAAGAATTTTGAAAAAGGAAGTGAAGTAATTATGACAGGAATTACGATTCCTGATATGGTGAAAATTGTTGAATCACATAGCCTGAAAATTATCCCAATAGATATAGACATGGAAAGGCTTCAAATAAAAGAAGAAGATGTTAAAAAAGCAATTTCAAATAAAACCGTAATGATTGTAGTTGCACATTTATTTGGGTCCAGAATGGAGATGGACCCTGTATATGAGGCTCTGGAGGAAAGGTCTGATGTTCTTATTGTTGAGGATTGTGCACAAGCATATGATGGGAAAAATGGATATACAAAACAATCAAAGACCGATATTAGCTTGTTTAGTTTTGGTTCAATTAAATCTATTACTGCTTTAGGTGGGGCCATTGGTTTTGCAAAAGATAAAGAATTAAAAAAAGAAATAAACAACCTGATTTTTAAACATCCAAAGATAAAAAATGCTGAATTCCGAAAAAAAGTATTGAAATACATTGCTCTAAAGATATTATCAAATTCGTTTATTTATGGTTTGTTTATATTGATCTGTAGAGTTTTAAAAATTGATTATGATAAAGCAATCATTTCTACTGTTAGAATGGTGAAGGGTGATAGTCTCTTGGAAGCAATTAGAAAAATACCAGCTGCCTCTCAACTTAGATATTTGCTATACAGAATTGTGTCTATGCAGGAAAATCATATTACTGAAAGGAAGGAGGCTGGAGATTATGTTAAGGATCTTCTAAAAAATTGTGATATCCATGGTTCCAAGAATCATACTCATAGTTATTGGCTATTCCCAATAAGAACGTCAAAAAGAGAAAAGTTAGTAACCTTATTACGTAATAATGGCTTCGATGCAACCTTTACCTCAACACAATTGATCCCCATTAATGTATCTGGGAAAGATGATGCCGTACTTGTTGAGTGTGAAAAATACATGTCTGAAACAATTTACTTACCTGTCTATGAAACAATGTCAAAAAATAGTTTAGATAAACTCGCTAGAGTTGTGAATGATAATTCTTAAAAAAATATGATTTAATAACCATTCATTAGTTTAACTGTTGCCCAAACACTGTAAATTAAATATATAACCTTATTACAAAAAATTATGTTTCTGGCCGTGCTAGATGGGGAATTAGCGGTGCCCTATTACCTGCAATCCGCTACAGCAGGATCGATGCTAGCGCCAGGCTATTGCCGACATTTTCTAGAAAAATAAGTGGTGTTGACAATCTGGACTGTTGCAATGGATGTTGGACAAACCCCGTCAGGCCTGGAAGGGAGCAGCGGTAAGCTTATACATTCATGTGCTGGCAGAGACCGTTTTGGAGCTGGCTGTTTTTTATCGAATATGTAGTGGTATAGTCAAACGTTAGTGCACGGCCGAATAAAATATGGCATACAAAGTTCTATCACTAAAATGGCGACCGCAATCATTCAAGGATGTTGTTGGACAGGAGCATATTACTCAGACCCTTATTAATGCTTTTAAGCAAGATAGGATTGCGCAGGGCTATATTTTTACCGGACCTAGAGGAGTAGGTAAGACAACAACTGCTCGGATTCTTGCTATGGCAATGAATGCTGACGGCGGCCCAACATCTGAATTTGATCCAAAATCTGAAATATCTCGGGAAATATCTGATGGCAGATCAATTGATGTAATCGAAATCGATGGTGCATCAAATCGTGGTATTGAGGAAATAAGAAACCTCAGAGAGCAAATTAAATTTTTACCAATGAACTGTACTTACAAGGTAATAATAATTGATGAAGTACATATGCTTACGAATCAAGCTTTCAATGCTTTATTGAGAACTCTTGAAGAACCTCCAGAACATGGTAAGTTTATTTTTGCGACAACTGATATTCATAAAGTACCAGCAACAATTATTTCAAGGTGTCAGAGATTTGATTTTAATCGAATTTCAATTGATGTAATCAGAAATAGAATTTCTCATATAATAAAATCTGAGGGCATTGATTGTGATGCTGAATCAACATATCTTATCGCAAAGAAAGCTGATGGAAGCATGCGTGATGCACTCTCAATATTAGACCAATCAATTTCATATTGTGGCGATAAGATCACATATGAGCTACTTGTAAAAGCACTTGGAATAGTAGACCAAGAACTATATTTCAAGTTTACGAGATCAATAAGGAATAAGGACTACCAAAATATGATATTGGTATTATCCGCGTTCTCAAAATATGGAGTACCTGCTTCAGAGGTCTTAATTGGTATTCAAGAGCATATTCGCAACTTGATATATTCTGATTCTTTTAAAGAAGATAATCCAATAGAAATAAATGATGAGCAGTTAAAGCTATTTAAAGCAGAGATGCTAAATTGGGACAGGCGAGATCTTTTCAGGCTAAATCAGATCATTATCGATGTATCATCTGTCATCAGAAAATCTGATGACCCCTACTTGCTCCTTGAGATGACAGCTTTGAAATTACTTGAAATGGACAAATCAATTCATATTGATCAACTTTTGTCAGATAAAGATTTTCTGGAAAATAAAAATTCACCTCAAATCCCAGATGGAGTTGATAAAAAAAATGAAAATGAAGTTAAAAATCAGGGTCTTGAAGAAATAGCTAAAGATAAAAAGAAATCAAATTCAGAGTCCGGGAACATTGATGAAAACCTAGACTCAGGCTTAGAAAATGATGGTGAAAATATCCTCAATCAAAAAGTAAATTTTGATAATATTAATAGTAAATGGGAACAAGTTTTAGACTCAATTAATAGAATGAGGCCTTCAGTAGGATCCATTATTGAGGACTTTGTTCCTTCGACGATGATGGATGATCTCTTATTGCTTGAACCAAAAACAGGACAAGGTTTTAATGAAAAAGTTTTGGAAAGAGGTATTCCTATCATTGAAAAAGAAATTGAAAATATGTTTGATATGAAGATCAAGATCAAATTTATTAAGAAGGATATTGAAAAAAATAAACCTGAATCCGAAACCAATAATAATACCAAATCTAAACAAGCAGATGATAAAGTTTTTGATAAAATTGTAGACTTATTTGATGGGGAAATAATACACTAGGAGATAAAATGTTTAAAGGAAATATGTCAAAATTGTTAAAACAAGCACAAGAAATGCAGACTCAGATTGAAGAAGTCCAGAGCCAATTATCTGATATGATAATTGATGCAGAATCTGGTGGTGGTATGGTTTCTGTGAAGGTGAATGGCAAACAAGAAGTTTTAGAAATAAATATTGAAGAAAGTGCCCTTGATGAGGATAAAGAATTGCTTGAAGATTTAATTATTTCTGCGGTAAATAAGGGATTATCAAAAGCGCAAACTGAGTCACAAAACAAAATGAATTCTGTAACCGGTGGAATGATGGGTGGAATGAAAATACCAGGATTATAAATGCATACGCTACCTGATAGTGCAAATAGACTAATAGATGAATTAGCCAGACTCCCTGGAATAGGCCGGAAAACTGCGCAAAGATTGGCATTCCATTTTCTTAGTTCTGATGTCGAATTGTCTCATAGTTTATCTAATGCACTTTTAGATATAAAACAGAAAATAAAGAAATGTTTAACCTGTCATGGAATAACAGAAGAGAATCCTTGTAAAATCTGTGGGGACATGAAAAGAAATGATTCTCTCATCTGTGTTGTTGAAAACGCATATGATATTTTTGTGTTTGAGAAAACAAATAGTTTTTCAGGAAAATATCATGTTCTTGGAGGAGCTCTCTCTCCTCTTGATGGCATTGGGCCTGAGGATTTAAATATAGATACACTTTTAGATAGAATAATTGAAGGGATGGAGGTAGTTATAGCAACAAATCCAAGTGTAGAGGGAGAAACAACAGCACTGTATTTATCAAACATATTGGGTAAAAAAGGTGCGAGTGTTACAAAACTTGCAAGAGGTGTTCCTGTAGGGAGTGACCTTGAATATGTTGATGAAGCAACACTTATTCGAGCAATGGAGGGTAGGGTATCCGTCTAAATCTTCCAAATATACTAACTGTCTTTAGAATAATTTTAACACCACTTTTTATAATTTCTTTATTTTCAGATTATGAATACGGTCATCCAATTGCCTTTATTATATTCATAATTGCATGCGTAACCGATACATATGACGGTTACTACGCACGAAAGTATAACCAGATTACCCCAGAAGGTAAATTTCTTGATCCCCTTGCAGATAAAATTTTAGTCTCTTCAGCATTTATTTCATTTGCATATTTAGGGATAATTGAATTTTGGATGGTAGGATTAATAATATTCAGAGATCTTTTTGTTACAGGGCTTAGAATGGTGGTTGAGCAAAGAGGATTATCAATGGTTACTTCTTTAATAGCCAAAACAAAAACTACTGCTCAATATATTATAATTATTTTTACCCTAATTGTACTAGGATTAAAAGGTATGCAATATGTGTGGGCTAATTCTTTTTTGGAGTTGGAGAAAGAATTTAGCATTGTATATAACCTGACGCTATTCATAACGATTTTCACTGTTTTTACAGGTCTGACTTATTTATTAGACAATAAAAGTACAATCAAAAAATTTCTAGACCATAATGAAACTTAAGCTGGCTGAAATTATAGGAACCGTTCTATACGTTGGGAAATCTCCATTTGCACCAGGAACAATTGGTAGTCTTGCTGCATTAGTTATATGGTATATTTTAAAACCTTCAATCATTGATCCACTTTTTTTGCTTATAACTGGCGGAATTTTCTTTGTAGGGATTGCAGTTTCTACTGTTTTGATTGAAGCTTGGAATAGGAAGGATCCAAAAGAAATTGTTATAGATGAGTGGGTAGGAATGTGGATATCATTGTATCTTGTACCGCATGATATTAGGTGGGGGCTTGTATCCTTTTTCTTTTTTCGTTTATTTGATATTTTTAAACCTGGTCCGGTTCAGGTAATGGATGACATGGATGATTCAATCGGTGTCATGATGGATGATGTGGTTGCCGGAATTCTAGCCTGCTTAGTAACTCAAAGTCTTCTATACTTTTATCAATGAATATTTCAATTTTATCAATTGGTAATGAACTATTATCTGGTAGAACTATGAATACGAATGCGAATTGGTTGGGAAATGTGCTTACAAATATTGGTTGTAGGGTTGAAAAACAAATGGTCCTTCCTGATGAAAAAGAGCCTATAATTAATGCATTGAATTTCCTGATTAACAATAGGGATGGTTGTATTATTATGACTGGGGGACTTGGTCCTACCAATGATGATATTACAAGAGAAGTCTTATTTAAATATGTCGAAACAGATGCGAAATTTGATTTGGATTACTGGAACAAGTTATCGAAAAAATTTAAAGAACTAGGTATAAATATTCCAGAATCAAATAGAAACCAAGCTCTAGTACCTCATAAGGGTGATATCATTGATAACCCGTTGGGATCTGCACGTGGATTTAAATTCAAAATTGATAATACGGTAATATTTTCCTTGCCAGGTGTTCCCTCTGAGATGAAGGCTATGACTAACGCTACTATAATTCCCTGGCTAAAAGATAGGGTGGATATGGTTTTATTTTCACAAACTATTAGGACAACTGGTATACCAGAGTCCAAGCTAATCGAACTAATTTCATCTCCAATAAAAGGTGACCATAATTGTGAGGTTGGTTACTACCCTTCAATATCTGGTGTCGATATAAGAATTTCCTCAAAAAAATTAAAGTATATTCAATCTTTGCAACATCAAATAACCACATTACTTGGTAAAACAGTCTTTGCTCTTGGTGATGATTCAATTGAAAAGATAGTGGTAAAGAAAGCATTAGAAAATGAAATATCATTATCAATTGCTGAATCATGTACCGGTGGACTTATCGGTCATAGGATTACCCAAATTTCTGGCAGTTCAAAAATTTTTAAGGGAAGTGTGGTTGTATATTCAAATTCTTCCAAGGTAAATCTTCTAGGTGTTGGTGAGAATTGTATCAATGAATTTGGTGCAGTTAGTGAAGAGACTGCAAAAGAAATGGCTGAGAGGGTAAGGGCAATGTTCTCTTCTGAAATAGGTTTATCCATAACCGGCATTGCTGGTCCCAATGGAGGATCAAAAGAAAAACCTGTTGGTCTGACATACATTGGTCTATCAACGAAGCAAGAAACTAAGGTACAGAAATTCCAATTTGGTTCAATAAGAAATAGCAACAAATTGAGAGCAAGTCAGGCTGCTTTAAATTGGATGCGATTGGAGGTCTCTAATGTCTGATAGTTTAATTCGTACTTTTATCTCAATACCTGTACCAAACGAAGTGAAATCGAAAAAAAATATGTTGTACTCTACTTTGGAAAATTCTCCTGCAAATATAAGCTGGGTGAAAAACGAACAGTTGCACCTTACTTTGAAATTTCTTGGTCATACACCAGAGACTATTATTGAAAATATAAAATCTGAAATATCAAAAATTTCTTCAACAGTTAAGCCATTTAAGTTATTGATTGATAAAACAGGATGTTTTCCAAAAAGAGAGAGACCAAGAGTCCTCTGGCTTGGTGTAAGGGGAAATATTTCTGCATTAAATGATCTATTTTTAAGAATTGATAAAAAAATGAATAAGATTGGATTTCCTTGTTTAGATAAAGAATTTAATCCGCACATAACCTTGGCAAGGGTTAAATATCCGCAGAAACATACTCCTGATATATCAACATTTTTAAAATCCTCATACGATCCAATTGATTTCACCGCAGATCGTGTGCAATTTTTGACTAGTGAATTATTACCTTCAGGTACTTTTTATACATTATTAGGCTCATTTCCCTTGGGGGAATCACTTTAAGGAGACTCAATGTCAACAGAAACAAAAAAAGCAAAAGCATTGGAATTAGCTATTTCCCAGATTGACCGTCAGTTTGGGAAAGGATCCATAATGAAATTAGGGGAAGATCATGTTCCAACTATGGAAAATTCAGTTTCCACTGGATGTCTTTCATTGGATGTCGCACTAGGTGTGGGAGGAGTACCAAGAGGAAGAATAATTGAGGTCTATGGTCCAGAATCTTCTGGCAAGACAACCTTGGCTTTGCATATTGTTGCCGAGGCACAGAAAGCAGGAGGCTACGCAGCCTATATTGATGCCGAACACGCTGTCGACCCAGAATATTCAAAAAACTTAGGCGTAAATATAGAAGAACTACTAATATCGCAACCAGATACTGGTGAACAGGCTCTTGAAATTTGTGAGACATTAGTTCGTAGTGGTGCTGTTGACGTAATAGTAATTGATTCAGTTGCTGCTCTAGTTCCCAGAGCAGAACTGGAGGGTGACATGGGAGACACTCACGTAGGGTTGCAGGCTAGATTAATGTCTCAAGCGCTTAGAAAGTTAACAGGCACAGTTAGTCGGTCAAATACAACAGTAATTTTTATTAATCAAATAAGAGAAAAAATTGGTGTAATGTTCGGTAATCCTGAAACTACACCAGGAGGAAGAGCATTAAAATTTTATTCTTCAATTAGGATGGAAATAAGGCGAATTACAAGTCTAAAGGATGGTGGTGAAATGGTTGGAAGTAGGGTCAGGGTTAAAGTAGTAAAGAATAAGGTCGCTCCACCATTCAAACAAACAGAATTTGACATAATGTATGGTCAAGGAATATCCTATGAGGGCGATGTATTAGATCTTGCAGTATCTGGAGATATAGTTGAAAAAACTGGAGCGTGGTATTCTTTTGAGGATATGAAGATTGGGCAAGGTAGGGAAAACTCTAAAACCTATCTCAAAGAAAATATTGAGGTATTGGATTCAATTACAAAGAAGGTGATGTCCTTTATGGGATTAGAACAAGCGATTGAAGAATCTGGAAAATGAAATAGTTTCCATCTTACCTCAAAAGAAAAATAAATCTAGATATACTATTAAGTTCAAATCTGGAAAGGTCATCGGTATATCTGAAGATTGCTTGATTTCTCATAAAATATCTGTTGGTCAAAAACTTTCCCCAACCTTATTATCAAAAATTGACAATGATGAAAGATTACAATCTATAAAATTTAAAGCATTAAACTATTTATCGTATAGATCCAGGAGCAGGAAGGAGGTAAACATATCACTTTTGAAAAAAGGATTTCATCAGGATGATATTGATAAGGTTTTAGAAGAGTTAGTCGCTAAAGGATATTTAAATGATAAAGCATTTGCTAAGACCTACGCTAGGTATCTTATAAAAACTAAAAGATTAGGAAGAATTGCAGTTAAGAATCGATTTTTTATACATAGTATAAACCAAGAAGTTTTAAATCCAATTCTAGACAAATTGTATGATAAATATCCTCCTGAGTTATTAATTGGTGAAATTGTAAAAAAAAAGAAATATCCTAATGACTTTGATATGGTAAATGATAAAAAACTAGTCAATCATTTAAAAAGAAAAGGATTCAGTTGGAGTGAAATATCCACTTACTTCAACTGTTGATAAAGAGATAAATCCAAAGAATATTTTTTGTTATATATTGGATTTATTACTTGTTTAATTACTTCATAGATTAAGCATTCTAGGGCTAATGATTGTTTTAAGAGTAATTATTATATATCACCTAAACCAATTAATAAGTATAATATAAATCTATATATATAAACATTTATAAAATATATTTAATATAATACTTTAATAATATATATAAAAAAAATGGGGCAGCGTTCATCAGGACCTCGGACAAAATGAACGTCTACCCCTTCCACATACCAAAGGTACCAAACCAGCACCTTCAACAGTTAAAGTATTGGTTTATTTGATACAAGTCAAGAAAAAATTTGCGAGCCCAATTTGAATATATAAAAGTGTTATGTACCGGTGGAGGGGCTCGAACCCCCACTCTTTTGCAAGAAATGGATTTTGAATCCACCGCGTCTACCAATTCCGCCACACCGGCAAATTTAAGCGTAATGCTTTAATAAAATTACCTAACAATATTTACATATCAAAAGTATGAACTATATCCCAATTACATTATTGGTTATTTCTTTTTGAAATAATTTTGATACTGAAATTTCTTTTAAACATACTTGGTTTTTGTTTGTTTTTTGATGCCTAAGTTTGGATATGTTTAAGAAGCTACAAATAATTGCAGTAAGTATATTCTTCATACTTAACGCACAAGATTCGCATGATGAAATTGACTATTTAATTAGTTTTGATAGCCAATTTTTATTTCTACCTAACAAGATAAATAAAATAGAGTCACTCTGGTATGTTAAAGATAGTGATTCATTATTTACAGGTAGAGTGGAAATATTTCTAATGGATAGCGAAAAAACTAAGATTGCCGAGTGTACCATTATAAATGGAAAAAAAAATGGATACTTTAAGCAATATTATAACCAAGAAATGATGCTTCCAGGTATTATGGGACTTTATGTCAATGATAAAAGAGAAGGTAAGTGGATTTGGGTTGAGCCCGGTGAATTGAAAAACAATAATAAATGGTTTGATTCAAGCTCGAGATTAATTACCGGCATTGATTACGTAAATGGGTTCAAGCAAGGAACAATTATTGTGTACAACGGCAATCATTTGAAAAATGGATATTCTGAAAATTATCCCTTTGCTCTCTCAGATATAATTCTGCAGGGTGAATATGAAAATAATAATAGAGTTGGCACTTGGCTTTTTAATGATCAGATTTCATCTGAATATGATCGTTTACATGAATCGATATACTCAAATCAATTATCACATCATTGGACCAGAAAAGAAATATACGACAACAATCAATTGATTCAAGACGAATGTAGAGAACCATGGGATAGAGTAGTTGGTTGTGATAAATACCATAATAAGTATTATAATAAAATTTATCAGATTCCCAATCGGATGATTGATCTAAAAAAGGAAAGGTTTGAATCTCATTATCCAATGGTATTCATAAAAGATTCTGATGGATATGATCTTGAGGTAGACATAATTAAGTTCGTCGAACATTTAGATAAATTTCATTCATCATCTGTAAGCACTCATAAACAAGATGGACATCGATTTATAGTTAATGAGGATTTTAGAAATGAAATTTATAAGCTAATTTGGAATTAATCTTGGATAGAGCAATCAATAGAAGAATGATAAGATTGTATTCAATCAGATTGATTAAAGGATTGATTTTATATAATTTTGTACAAAATGAAACTCTAATAACAATTGAGTTGAACTCCTTTTAACCAAATCCAAGGGGAATCTAGTAATGAACACTCCCAAGTATCTAATTCAAAACGTAGAAAAATATCCTAATGAACCTGCTTTATCCACTAAGGACAGTTCAGGAAATTGGAAAACTGATACATGGAGCGAAGTGTATGCATCTGTTATTTCGGTTTCTAAATCATTACTAGCTTGCGGCATAAAAAAGCATGATAAGGTTAGTATATATAGTTATAACAGACCTGAGTGGAATATAAGTTACCTAGCTACTCAACTTATAAATAGTGTTTCAGTTGGAGTATACCATACTAGTTCCTCTAATGAAGTTGAGTGGGTTGTTGGTAATTCTGAGTCGAAGATAATATTTTTAGGTAATAATCCTAATGATAACGGTGAACAAGAAAAAATGCCGAATCATCGTTTGATTAAAGTTTTGGACAAACTAGATAAGGTAGAACTTGTAATCGTGATGAATGGAGTAGAACTACTAGAACACCCAAAAATTATATCCTGGAATGAATTTATTGAAAAAGGTACGTCCATCAATGATGAAATGGTTCTAAAACTCTATGAGCAAATTAAGGGTAAAGACACCTCTTCTCTTATTTATACCTCGGGCACTACTGGCAATCCGAAAGGGGTTGAGCTATCGCATGGGAATTGGACATTTGAGTTAGATACGGTTGAACCTATTTTAAAATTTGATCAAGGTGAAAAGTATGTTAGTTGGCTACCGGGTGCACATGTTTTTGGACAATTATTAGATAATCACTATTGGATTAGAAAAGCAATGCATATGTATATAGTTGATAGTCCCCTTAATACTGTTGACTACGCAAAAGAGGTGCAGCCGCATCTATTTATCTCCGTTCCAAGAATATATGAAAAAATATATGCCAATTTAGTGGCTGCTATAGAATCTAAAGCGATATTAAAATATGGACTAATGATTCCAGGTCTTTCAAAAATTTTTAAAGGAAAATTAAAAGAGGCTGCGGGCTTTTCCAATTCTCGATTTGCAATTAGTGGAGCAGCTCCAATAAATCCAGATATCCTTGCCCTTTTTCAGAAATTAGATATTCCGCTTTTTGAAGGTTACGGAATGACAGAAAACACTGCAGGTGCAACCTTAAATTTCATCGGAAACAACAAGATTGGAAGTGTTGGGAAACCTCTTCCAGATACAGAAATTAAAATTGCAGATGATGGTGAAATTCTTATAAAAGGTAAAAATGTAATGAAAGGTTATTACAATAATCAAGAAGCAACCGCTGAAACTTTGGTGGATGGATGGTTATACACTGGAGATGTTGGTAGGCTAGATACAGATGGTTATCTATATATAACTGGCAGAAAAAAAGAAATCTATGTTAGTTCTGCAGGGAAAAATATTGCTCCCTTAGTTATTGAGGAAACAATGAAGTCAATACCTATTATATCACAATGTTTTTTAGTCGGAGATGGTAGAAAATATTGCTCCGCACTTTTCACACTAGATGTGGGTGCGATTTTAAGAGACAAGTTGTACATGAATAGTAATCAAATTCCTAAAGATCCCCTACTACAAATCAAAATGCTTAATGAAAATGGTCATGAGCTATCGGACTTTACAGACAGTGAAATAATTAGGTCAGAGCTACAGTTAGAGGTAGATAGGCTTAATGAAAAATTTTCAAATCCGGAGCAGCTAAAGAAATTTGTGGTATTACCAAGAGATCTCTCAATTGATAATGGTGAATTGACACCCACCTTGAAGATTCGAAGGAAGCAGATCAACGAAAATTGGTCTGAAATTATTGAATCGATGTACGACGATTAACATTGAAATCAGTAACATTTTTAGGTTGTGGATCTTGGGGAGGTGCACTAGGTAAGTTACTTTCTGAAAAAGGGATTGATGTTACAATGTGGCACCGAAAAGCTGAAGTTGTTAGTCATCTAATCAATACTCAAAACCACTATTTAATACCTGAATTAATTTTCCCATCAAATGTTAATTTTACAAACGACATCTCATCAGCGATAAAGTCTTCTGAAATTATTGTTTTGGCCTTACCATCGCAGTCAATTAGAAATGTCATCACAAAAAACAAATCATCTTTTAATAAAAATCACATAATTGTAAATATTTCAAAAGGTATAGAAATTGATACATTATTAACAGTCAGTGAGGTAATAGATGATATATTAAATGGCTGTCATAAGAGCGTGGTAACACTTTCCGGTCCTAGTCATGCTGAGGAAGTCATACGTGGTCATCCTACCACATTGGTTGCGGCGTCAAGCGATGTTATATCAGCTGAAATAATCCAAAATTTATTTGCAACTAAAATGTTAAGAACTTATTTAAACAGAGATATAAGAGGTGTCGAACTAGGTGGGTCCATGAAAAATGTAATTGCAATAGCTGCTGGCATTTGTGATGGTATAGGATATGGAGATAATTCTAAGGCTGCTTTAATGACAAGAGGTATGATGGAAATAACTCGCTTGGGTGAGGCAATGGGAGCAAAGGTTAAAACCTTCAGAGGCTTAAGTGGTTATGGAGATCTTATTGTTACATGTCTAAGTAAACATAGCAGAAATAGACAACTAGGGCAGTTGATCGGTGAGGGTAAAGCTCTTGATGATATTACCTCAGATATGAGTATGATAGCTGAGGGTATATATACGGCAAAATCTGTACATCAATTACAGTTAAAACACAATGTTGGAATGCCCATACATGAGGCTATATATCAGGTTTTGTTTGAGAAAAAAGATCCTAAAAATTCTGTGGTAGAATTAATGACCCGTAGATTAAGTGAAGAATGGAACTAATTAAATCCTTTGATCAATCATCGTGCGTATCTCATTAGATGAAGGTCTTGGTGCGTCGACTGCAATTAATTCACCAGATTTATCCACCAACATAAACCTCGGAATTCCAAAAATTGCATATGATTTGGTAATTTGGCTCCATCCATCAGCCCATAGTTGTACACC
>MDTB01000271.1_pt1 | contig 25107 bp, 21 predicted proteins | sample 811161 | NCBI WGS metagenome assembly MDTB01 (sample SAMN05326650, study PRJNA326480) | marine metagenome | isolation source: seawater | place: Mediterranean Sea | collected 2009
GATCCGCGTAAAAGCGAATCAGCGGAACTGGCTGATATCCACCTCGCCGTCAAACCCGGGACCGACGTCTGGTGTATTGCGGCCATACTAGCTTATCTGGTGCAGCACGACCTGGTCGACCAGCAGTGGCTGGCAGAACACACAGAGGGGTATGACCGATTGCTCGACCAGCTTCGTTCGGTCCCTGTCGAGGATTACGCGGACTTTGCTGACATACCGATGCCACAGATCGAAGCCGTCGCAAAGGCGATGGCAAGCACCAACCGCATCGCAGTCTATGAAGACCTCGGTATCGAGATGTCCCCCAATTCCACGTTGTGCAGTTATCTCAATGTACTGCTGTTTGTCCTTCGGGGAGCGTTTGATGTCCCAGGTGGAATGCATCTGATCTCTGGCATCGGCAGCATCTATGGCTTTGGCGCTTCACCCGGGGTCGTAGATGATGACGGTTATGAGCGCGAGTACCAAACGTCTCCGGTGAGTGGCGCACGCGTTGTGACTGGTCTCTTGCCATGCAACGCCATCCCAGATGAGATTCTGACTGACCATCCCGATCGCATTCGGGGAATGATCATAGAAAGTGCCAACCCCGCACACTCGCTTGCGGATAGTGCAAAGTTCCGGGACGCACTCACCGCGCTGGACACCCTGGTCGTCATCGATGTGGCCATGACCGAGACCGCACAACTTGCTGACTACGTGCTGCCTGCAGCCTCTCAGTACGAGAAATTCGAAGCAACCTTCTTCAACTTTGAATACCCCGAGAACTTCTTTCATCTAAGGCATCCCTTGCTACCCCCGCGCCCAGGTACGCTGCCAGAACCCGAAATCCACTCACGACTGGTTGAAGCCCTAGGCGTTTTTGAGCCTGAAGACTTGGCACCATTTCATGAGGCGGTGAAACAGGGTATCCCCGCGTTACTTCAGGCGGTCCTCCAAGACCTGCCACGGTATCAGCCTTACCTGGGGTATATCATGTACCGTGCACTCGGTCCGACCCTGCCTCATGGCGCGGCCAGTGCGGCCATGCTGGTCGGATCATGCCTTGCATTTGCCGAACGCGATCCACATGCCGTCTGGCGTGCAGGCTTCGAAGGTCAAGGCCCCATGCTGGGCATCAACCTGTTCATGGCGATGTTGGAGGCAAAATCCGGATTAATTATTTCTTCCGCAGATGTGGAAAACGACCCGACACAATGGCGCCAACCCGGCGGGAAAATCCAGTTGCAGATGAGCGAGATGCTGGACGACCTGGAAGAACTGAAGGAATACAGAATGCCGGAACGCACAGATGAGTTTCCGCTACTGCTTGCGGCTGGCGAACGCCGACTCTATACCGCTAACACCATCGTGAGGGATCCTGACTGGCGAAAGAGTAACAACCCGACGTCATTGACCATCAATCCAATCGATGCCAACGCGCTGGGAATCACCGATGCAGCGACGGCACGCTTGGTCACGAAGCGGGGTTCACTGAACGTGCTCGTTGAGTTCGATGATCGGATGCAACCTGGCACGATGTCGCTACCTAACGGGCTAGGGTTAAACTATCCAGACCACACGGGTGTGAATGGGATTACCGGGACATCCACGAACGAGCTGACGGACCTCGAAGATCGGGACAAGTGGGTGGGTACACCCTGGCACAAACATGTCAGGGCACGATTGGAACCTCTCCAATAGGTCGCTCACCTTGCGGCGAGAATCTCATCAGGTGTGGAATAAACAGCACTGACGTGTTCCGTAAGCCAGTCGGGGTCGTCGTCGCGGGGTAACTTTTCTCTGTCAGGCCCTTTGCAACTGATCCTGTAGAGCAAACGTGCATCATCGACCGATCGAATCCGTGTCTTCATCGGTGGCGAGTTGTGCAGTGTCAGCGTGTTGTCCCAGATCGTGACATCACCGGGCGTATGGAAATGGTCGTATCGAAACTCTGGTGACAGCACGTGCGCCTCAACCTCATCTAGCACAGACTGAGACGCCGCTTCTGTCATACCTTCGACAACCACGGGCGGGCGCACCCTCGGCCGCGAAGCCCAAATGGGACTGTGTAACCCGGTCAGTCCTGACCGTGGATGGGTTCGTACAATCGGTGCCAGCCAGCCCCTATCACCGGTGTTGAGTCGGCGTCGCACCTGCATCTTTTTCAGACGTTTCTGTTCACTGTCTGGTAATGCCTCCCAGGCCGCGACCGTATCTACGAACGCGGTCTCTCCATCGACTGGCATAGCAATACGTTTACGCATCAGTTCCTCGGATGAACCTTCGTAGTATCGTGTTTTAGCGACATCGTCATCGGGTAATGAGATCCAATGAGCATCGTTGTCTTTGACAACCGGCATCTGGTGCACCAGGAACATGCTGACCTGCAGCGGAATCGGTTCGTACTCAATATCCGTATGCCAGGTACCACCAGAAATCACCGTCGGTGGCTTCTCTGAAAACCGGCCGGGGGTCTCCGGGTTCGTTTGCACATTTGAAACCACCAGAACCGCCGGAGACTCATGTTTGAGGCACATCAGCTCACCCGGAAAGGCGGCATTCACTCTTGCGGCCATTCTTTGTTCGACGGGTCTGATTTCAATCTCACCATCGGTGGCACCATCCTGCTGACCGGGTTTACCAGCCCGGATAAAGTTGCTGGGGTGTGGGACCGGGGCACCAAAGTGATTCGCAAAGCGTTCAAGGTGTGGCAATGATCGTTCATTCAGATCCTGTCCCGGCAGCGAGACAATACGAAACCAGGCCAGCGCATCGAGCAGGCAAGCCGCCTGGTCCCGTCTCAGGGGCGGGGACAGATCGACGCCGTGGATACGAATAGCGGCGCCGCTGGGTGCAACGGGGCCCTCCAGGCCAACCTGCCCAAAGGCTTTGGTCAGACGCTCCTCCAGTTGCTCGATATTCATGAGCTCACCTATTCAATCTGATTCTTTTGGGCCGCTGTCGAATCAGGCCACGATCCGCTTCGCCGGTACCGGTGGCAACCAGAACATGATCGTCACGGACGGTATCTGGATCAACAGCAACAACCAGAAAACAACATCATAACTTCCGGTCAGGTCGAAGAGCCAACCACTCGCCAATGACCCGAAACTCCCCATCATCGTGAACATGTTGACGAAACCAAGCACCTTGCCGAAGGACAAGGTTCCAAATCTCGCCGCGTAGACATTGCCAATCATCGGCATGACACCGCCGGTCGAAATACCATGCAGGACGGCAGCAGCCACCAACGCCGAGTATCCGGGACTGCCCTGATAGAGTAACAACGCGCCTGTTAGAGACAATGCCATGATCCAGAACAGAAACCGGTGGTCAACGTGATCACATAACCCGCCAAATGTGAACTTCCCAACAATCATGCTGAGTGCCCCTATCGAGATGAGTTGCGCAGCGGTTGTCTGTGAGAACCCCAGGTCTGCCACGTACGCTCCCAGATTGAACTGTATGGCGGCGAATGAGATGTTCATTGGCAATAATCCCGCGATCGGGATCCAGAACATTCGGGTCGTCAGGATATCGGAGGCCGCCCACTGACGTTCATGAGGAAGCGGCTCAGGGGCATCCAACAATAGTTCCACGTCCGGGGGCGGGATTCGCAGTACCCAGAGATTGAGCGGTACCATCACGGCAATCGTGAAAGCAGCGAGTATCTGCAGCGTCGTGCGCCAGTCGACCTGGCCAAGCAGTTCCGCTGTGATCAGCGGGAACACGAACCCGCCGATGGACGTTCCCGCAGCAGACACACCAATTGCAAGACCACGTCCCTGGGTAAACCATTTACCGACGAGGGTCTGGGAAGACAGGGTGCCACACAGCGCCATACCGAGCGGTAACAACAGCCCATGCAACGCAATGATCTGCCAGTAGTCGCTAGCCCAGGATGACAGAAACAGCCCGGTCGACATGGCGATCGCCCCGCCGACTATCAGCCAGCGCATCGAATACAGGTCCATGAAACGACCCATCAGGGGGCTGATCAATCCACCCAGCAATTGCATCAGGAAGATCGCGACCATGATCTCACCCCGGCTGATGCCAAAGGTCTCGAGCCAGGGCACGACAAACAGTGCGAAAGAGTAAACCAGAATACCGATGCTGATACCCTGATTGACCAGGGTCAGCCCCACGATTATCCAGCGATAAGGTGTTGGGGAAGTCATCCCGAACTCTTGACGATGTTGGCCATCGGGGGCCCCTAAAGTGTCGCGCGACTGTACGCTATGCGATCTCTGCCAGCAATCCGCTGTGGGAGAGTTCAGAATGGAGAGTCAGAATGGAACGTTCTGCAGGACCGCAATACGCGGCCGGAGACCCTTCCGCTTCGCGCAGGACAACGCCAGGTCGTCCTACGGCAAGGCAATAGCCGTGAACCCGAGCGATAACGGCTACACCGAGCTTCATACGTAGGAGAGACTCTCATGCTTCTCGCAGGTGATCAGACCTCCGTTGGCGGTCCAATTATTTTTTGGCGGGTTCTATACAACCTAGTTCGATCAAAGTATCCCCGGTCGACTTGAGCGTATCAATCGCGCTGTGCGTCTTCAGTCCCAGCTCTTCGATTGCCTTTGTACACCGCGCCACAAGACGATGGTCAGATGGTTCCGGATTATAGTCTCCCGCAACGTTGATATCCGGGTAAAGCTCAGCAAGTGTGTCGAGAAGAATCCGCATCGACGGCTCCTGGGACTCATCCGTCGCCACCATCATGTATCGAGATCTGTTGGTTGCCACATCGCTTTCTGCCGCAAGCCGCTGGCACTCTGCAATGTCTCGAACATCAATAATGTTCCAGGTATGACCGTTCCCTTCGAAGTCGGTCTTGCCAGACAGGAACAGACCAATCCGACGTTGCCACACCGTGTTGTGCGGCTTGCCCAGTAGCGGCCCGAGCACGTGACAGGGGCAGATCGATACCACATCGATTCCCGTTTTCTCGCCAAATTCATATCCTAGAATTTCGGCATCCACCTTGCCCTTGGCATAGGCAGATCGCTGAACCGACCAGGCGTTGACCGTCTCACCCTGGCGATTAGTATAGGTGTAACGCTCATCAAGCGTCTCGAACTTCCCACCGGCCCAGTCATCCTCGGTGTAAGCGGCCCCAGGTTCGACACCCTCATCCCGACGGCCCATCACTGCCGCCGTGGAGGACGTATAGACAACTCGCTTCACCGTCCCTGCCTTACGCGCCGACTCGAGTACGCCGCCAGTCATGTCCAGCAGACTGGTATACATGGATTCCGGTGTTGGAGAATCGTACGAGGTATCGGTGCCAATGTCCGCGGCCACATGAAACACAGCACTGCATCCCGTAAACGCGTCATCATAGCTACCACTGACTGCCTGCATCAGGTCTGCTGCAAACAGAACAACACTACCCGGCCCGGCGGCATCAATGTCCTTGAGACAAGAGGTCTTGTCCTCACGACTGGTATCGCGCAAACACGCATGGACGGTATATCCATGCTCAACCAGGTTCTTGACCACGTGGGAGCCAATATAACCTGATGCACCGGTGACCGCGACGGGTCCGTCCTGGGGGCCTACGATTGATGCCATGGAAGATCTCTAATCAGTTGTGGGGCGCGCAGTATGTGGTCGTAAACTTAGGGATGCAAATGTACGCGATACAGCGTGGTCCCGACCGACGGTGGTTCTGTTGCACAGGGCCATCGTCTAACGTAGACACCGGGAAACAGTTCACAGGGACGTTTCATGAGAAAACTGTCTGCACTTACTCTCACCTGTCTTTTGCTACTCATCGCCTGCTCGGGTGGCGATACACCACCAGACGCGCAAGAGGCTACCGAACCGGAAGCCGTCAACAATCCTCTGGCCGAGGAACAGGCGTTGATGAAGGAGGCCGCAAAGGTCCAGTACATCTTCAATGAAGATGCTGGGAGGAAAATGAAGGCTGTCGAAGACGCCAACTGATGAGTTTTGACGTCACGTCAGGATTCTGACGTACCGTTACATCAAGGTGCCCGCCATGTCCTATACCTCGGTTCGATTGACGGCAACCGAAGATGTCTGAAACACCGAGTTACGAGCGCGAAACGCGTAAGGGTCCACTCCCGGTTTCAACCAAGTTCTATCAGGGAATCGGTGCCATCCCCGACACGCTGAAGAACTGGGTCTTCAATACCTTTGTCCTCCTGTTCTACAACCAGATTCTGGGGATGGACGCTTTCCTGGTATCGATCGCACTCGCGGTTGCCATGGTGTTCGACGCAGTCACAGACCCGTTGGTGGGTTCTTTCTCGGACAATCTCAGAACCAGGTGGGGACGGCGTCACCCATTGATGCTCGTGGCATCAATTCCGCTTGGATTATGTGTCATTGCCGTGTTCATCCCGCCTGATGGTCTGTCACACATGATGTTGTTCGTTTGGCTCACAACATTCACCGTGCTGACCCGTGGTTTCATGACGTTGTACTTCGTACCCTGGGCTGCGATCGCCGCAGAACTGTCTGACGACTACAACGTACGCACCTCTATCATGATGTTTCGGTTTGCTATCGGATGGACGTTCGGCGTCGGGGTCCCGTTTGTGATGCTAAGCACCGTCATGGCGAACACCGAAGAATTTCCGGTCGGCCAGTTGAACCCCTCCGCCTACCCCGTCATGGCCACATGGACTGCCTTGATCATGATCTGTGGCGCCCTGGCGACCACGCTCCTCACCAGACGCGAGATTCCCTATTTGCGCCAGCACGTGTCTGCGACGCCGCCATTCAGATTTCGCGAAGCCCTGAGCGATATGATCCGCGCGCTCAGGAACCGCCAGTTCGCGTTGGTCTTCGCTATTGTCTTCATCTCATCCGCCATCGGTGGGACCACCACCAACATTGGCATCTACATGCAGACCTATTTCTGGGGACTGACCACTGACGACCTCCGCTGGTTCGTTATTGCCGGCATTGGCGCCATCGTCGCATTTGGCATCACCGGGTTGTTACAGAAACGTTTCGACAAGAAACACATTCTGATCTTCTGTTCCATCGTGTCCCTGGTCGATGGGATCATGCTGATCAACCTGCGCTTCTTTGACTTATTGCCGGACAACGGCACCTCACTGCTGTTGATTATCCTGGTGGTCAACTCGGTGTTCGCCGCGGGGATCGGCACCGTGCACGGGATCATCGGCACCTCCATCGTCGCAGACATTCTCGACGACCATGAACTCAAGACCGGCTATCGCCAGGAAGGCATGTTCAACGCCGCACTGTCATTCTCCGGAAAGGCCGTGACCGGGGTCGGCATTGTCCTGGGTGGCCTGATCATCAGTCTGATCCAGCTTCCGACCGGCGTCGCTCCCTCTGACGTCCCTGCAGAGGTGATATTCCGACTAGGGCTTGTCGTTGGCGTTCTCGTCCCACTGCTCCACATCATCCCAATCAGCATGATTCCACGCTATAAGCTCACCAGGAACGTTGTGCTGGACATCCAAGCAACCCTTGCGGAACGTCGAACAGAGAAAGGGTACCGTGCTGAACCTGACAGTTACAGTTTGCGCGATTGGGGAGGGGGCTGACAACTCGTGGTCTGACAACTCGTATGACTGACCTGCCTGTAAAGTCGCACCGCTACATCAATCACCCCATCATCAACAGCGATCGATGGGACGGGTTCCAGCATCGTCAAGGTGACATCATCATCTCGACGTCCTACAAAGCAGGAACCACCTGGACACAGACCATCGTCGCCAACCTGCTCTATCAAGACGGTCAATTTCCAGCGCCTGTGAACGTGATGTCTCCCTGGCTGGATCAGGATGTCCGGCCGGTTGCCGACGTCATCGCGGACCTCGGGGCGCAGATAGGGCGCCGATTTATCAAGACCCACCTGCCACTCGACGGACTGCCGTATTTTGACACCGCCACCTACGTTGTTGTCGGGCGCGATCCCAGAGATGTTTTCATGTCCATGTGGAATCACCACTCCGGTTATACGGACGAAACCAGCGCAATCATGCGGCAGAAAGCCGAGGCATGCGGACATCAGTTTCCCATGGACCAGGTTGATATCCATGCGTTCTGGGAGGACTGGATCAACCAGAGTTATTTCGAATGGGAAAGTGATGGCTTCCCGTATTGGTCACACCTGCATCACGCACAGTCGTGGTGGGACTATCGCCACCTCAATAACATCGAGCTGTTTCATTACGGCGACATGCTGTCAGACCCCGAACGCGAAATCCGTCGACTGGCAGGCTACCTAGACGTTGAAATCGATGAGGAAAAACTCCCCGGCATCGTGAAGCGGACGTCCTTCGATGACATGAAGGCAAACTTTGACAACATCATGCCTGAGGCCAAAATGGTGTGGAAAGGCGGCGGTGACACCTTCATGAATAAAGGTACCAATGGGCGCTGGCGGAATATCCTCACCGAACAGGAACTGTCTCGGTATTCTGAAGTGGTTGGGTCAACCCTGTCGCCGGACTGTGCCACCTGGCTGGAGAATGGATTCCACTGATCCGCTACCCCCGAGGGTGTCAGACCCATGTCTAACAAAACATCGCTCGAAAAAATCCAAAGACCCTCTTTCAAAACTCACCGGCAAATTCAGTGACTTTTCCGGCGTCGTGCTGAAAGCAGCCGCTGGCGGCAAGCTGGACGACGTCGATGAACCGAGGCGAGTCGCACTTTGCCTAGCCGCTGGCGCCAGCGTCAACGCCGTCGACCATAAGGGCAAGACAGGGCTTCACCGCGCCGCACAGGCTGGTCACGTTCGTATCATGCATCTTCTGATCAACAACGGCGCGACTGTCGACCAACAGGATAACAAAGGGGAAATACCCCTTTTTTGAAGTCATCAAGGCAGGCCGCGTCGATGCGGTCCAGGTACTCATCGATGGTGGCGCAACGGTGGACAACAAGTCTCTTAAAGCTGCCAGCAAGCGTCGAACCTCAAGGACGAGTCCTCGCCATACTGCCGTCCTGACGCTCCCCTGGGACGACGGAAGACCGTACAAACGGGTATGATATGCGCAAACGTGGATTCAGGACTCCATCATGAGTAGCCAGCGACCGGTACCCGTCACCTCCTTCGATCAAATGCGATCCGATCTGGACGAGTGGGGCTATTGCCTCATGGCCGACGCTCTGTCCACAGCCGAGGTCGAGGAAATCAAAACCCGTCTGCTCGATCAGGCTGAAGCCGAACGCAGCACCGGCGTTGCGTTGCGGGATGGTGGTCCAATGCCCTGGCAGAAGGATTTGCCACAACGTGCACCCAATCAGCGAGTGATGAATCTGTTGGATAAGGGTGAGGAATTCTGGCAACTACTGCTCCACCCCATCGTGGACGAGGTCATCTGCCACCTCCTAGGGGAGAACGTCATCTCATCAAGCGTCACCGCCAACATTACCCACCCAGGCAGTCAGCCCATGCCGCTGCATTCCGATCAGGGTTATGTCGACGTCCCCATCACCGATGCGGTGGTCTGCAACACCATGTGGATGCTCAGTGATTACACCGCTGAGAACGGCGGGACGTACCTGATTCCGAAGAGCCACCTGCGCAATCAAATTCCGGACAAGCCGTTTGATTTCACTGAGTGCATCTCCCTTGAAGGCCCCACCGGTACGGCCTGTGTCTTCGATGGACGGGTCTGGCATGGGACGGGTCCCAACACATCCAAAGACGATTCACGTGTCGGCCTCCTCAACTACTGGTGCCGCCCCTGGTTGCGTCAGCAGGAAAACATGGCGGTGTCTTTTTCCGATGAGACCATCGCGGCAATGCCCGAAGCACTCCTGAAACGCACGGGATTTCTTGTCCATGGGACGCTGGGGAACATCGACCCCAACCCCTCCATCGCCAGACCAGAAGGTCTGATTGACCGGTCCCAGGAACGCATCGGTCGCCGCTCTGCCTCTGAGGCGTGACGACTCTTGGAGATCTGGATCGATGCCGATGCGTGTCCGGTAGTGATCAAGGAGATCCTGTTCCGCGCGGCTGAGCGCACAGGACTCAATCTGACACTGGTCGCGAACCATGGCATGCGTATCCCGCCCGCCCCCAACATTCGATTCCTGCAGGTGGAATCCGGCTTTGACGTTGCCGATAACGAGATCGTACACCGCTGCGAATCGGGTGATCTTGTCATCACCAGCGATGTTCCGTTGGCGGCAGAGATCATCGAAAAAGGAGGGCTCGCACTCAGTCCCCGCGGTGAAGCCTTCACCAAAGAGAACATCCGGGGCCGTCTGAACATTCGGGACTTCATGGACACTATGCGTTCCAGCGGTATCGAGATGTCCAGAACAGCACCAATGTCGAAGACCGACCGGCAGACATTTGCCAACGGACTCGACCGGATTCTGGCTCGACACACCCCGAAAACCTAGCTACGACCCCCACCACTTTTGGTACCTTCCAACACTTCCTGACGCACTAGAACAGGTCGAACAGCCGTGCCCAATGGTGTATGTTCCCGTTTCCAGCCTCCAGCAGACGACACGCTCATGGCACATGATCTTGTGATTCGAAACGGCTTGATTGTCGATGGGCAGCAGACTGCCGCCTACAATGCGGACCTCGCGATTGACGGGGACACCATCACCGCCATTGGTCAGGTCGGAGGGAAAGGAACCCGAGAGATTGATGCGGATGGCGCGACCGTCACACCCGGTTTCGTCGACCTTCACACCCACCTAGATGCGCAGATTGGCTGGGATCAGTCGATGACCTCCGCGTGCTGGCACGGTATAACCACGGCTCTGATCGGCAACTGCGGTGTCACGTTCGCACCCGTCCATGACAAGGACAAAGAAGTGCTCGCCGCCATGATGGAGTCCGTGGAAGACATCCCACGCCACGCCATCATGACCGGGCTCCCCTGGAACTGGAATACCTATGGCCAATACCTCGATGCCATTGAGCAGTTGAACCCTGCAATCAATGTCACCGGGATGGTCGGACACTCAGCAGCGCGCTACTACGTGATGGGCGAACGTTCCATCGAAGAGCAACCCACAGAGGACGAGATCGCACAAATCGCAGATGTGGTTGGTCAGTCCGTGAAAGACGGCGCCATCGGTTTTTCCACCAATCGTCTGTTCGCTCACCGCATGCCAGACGGCCGGTGCATCCCCGGAACCTACGCCACCCATGAAGAAGTGGTCGCCATATCCAAGGCTGTGGGCGCATACGGCGGGATGCTTCAGTCAGTTATTGAAGGCGGTGACCGGGTCCATGACGAGTTGGCACTCATGAAGAAACAGCTTGAGGCAGCACAGACCCGACTGCTGTTCAGCGCACCCTGGACGCCGGGCGAGAATGGCGAATCCATCTACCAGAATGCCGTGAACGAAATGCAGGCAGCCGGGCTCAATATCAACGGTACCACTCAACCGCGAGCCGCGGGCTTCCTGTCAGGTCTGCAGACCAATGTCCTAATCGCAATGCGACTCGAGGCGCCGGGTTGGCTCGAGCTTCGCAGTTTGGAACCGGAGAAGCGGTTTGAACGCATCCAGGACGCCGCGTTCCGGGCGCAACTCGTCGAAGAAGCCAAAACCATGGAATCACCACCCGGTATCGGGCATACGATGGCGTCTCCACGCTTCATGTTACCGATGGACAAGACCTTCTGGATGGGCGTGGGCCAACGTCCCCACTACACCGGTAATGCGGACGAGTCACTGGCGGCCATGGCAGCAGCCGCAGGCGAACACCCTGCAGAGACCTGGCTGCGCCTGATGCTGGAGTCCGAGGGTAAGGGACTGTTCCACATTCGATTTGTGAATGAGGACCTTGAGCCACTTCCAGGTTTCATGAGGAAGGACTGGATCGTACCAGGGGTCGGTGACGCCGGTGCACATGTGGGTGTCATTTCTGATGTCGGCTGGACCAGCTTCCTGTTGTCCTACTGGCATCGCGACGTTGGAGAGTTCACGATTGAAGAAGCCGTTCATTTGTTGACACACAAGCAAGCTAAGGTCCTCGGATTTGATGACCGTGGTGTTCTCGCCGAAGGCATGAAGGCTGACGTCAATGTGCTTGAGGTTGACCGGGTGGAAGAACGCCAGCCTGTGCGCGTGACAGATTTTCCCGGCGGTGCGCCAAGGTTAATCCAACGTGGCGTTGGCTATCGCTGTACCCTCGTCAATGGCCAGGTCATCCTCGAGGATGACGAGCTGACTGGTAGTGTTGGTGGGCGAGTGCTTCGCAATCCGGCGGGGTGACGAATTTATCATCCTGAGGAGCGAAGCGACGTGAGGACCTCGGGCTACCAGTACCTGCAGTGCCAGACACTCTGCGACGCTAAAGCTCTCGCCTCCCATGCTGCTGCGCTCGGAGTGACAAAGCTCTTTACTCAGGGCGATACGTCGATCTCAAGCAGGCGCAGGCCCAGGAAACTGCTCTCGCAATACACGCTTCAGCACCTTCCCATTGGCATTTCGAGGAATCACGTCGATAAATGCAGCCCCCTTCGGCAACTTGAACCGGGCCAGCTTGCCGTCGCAATGCTGCAGGATGTCATCTTCCTCCAGGGAGTCACTTTTCCGCACCACAATCGCAAACGGTGACTCTCCCCATCGTTCACTGGGTTGACCAATCACGGCCACCTCTGCCACATCCGGGTGCCCGAGAATGACGTTCTCAATCTCCGCTGGGTAAACGTTCTCACCACCGGAAATAATCATGTCCTTGATACGATCCTGGATGTAGACAAAACCCTCCTCATCCATCGCCGCAACATCGCCGGTTCGTAACCAGCCATCCTGGGTGATGGTCTCGGCCGTCGCATCCGGTCGATTCCAATAGCCCTTCATAATGTGATTACCGGCCAGCCACACCTCTCCCTGCTCGTTGGGAAGACAGTCGTTACCATCTTCATCAACAATCCGCACATCTGTGTGGAAGAATCCTCGGCCGGTTGAGCCGATTTTCTTGAGCGCATTTTCCGCATCGATAATGCAACCTGGACCACAGGATTCCGTCAAGCCGTAGACCTGGTGTACCTCGATACCAATATCGGCATACGCCTGGATCAGGTTGACCGGTAAAGGTGACGCGCCACTGTAGATATAGCGCAGGGAACTGTGGTCGTAATCCGTAACGTTCGGTACCTGGATCATGAAGTTCAACATGGCCGGCACCAGCAATGATGTGTTAATTCGTTCCTCCTCGATCAGTTGCCAGGCCAGTTGAGGATCAAACTCTCGCATTACTACGCTGGTGTGCCCAAGGTATACGTTCAGTGTGATTGGCAACAATGCACCCACGTGAAAGAGGGGTAGAGCATTCAGATTTCGATCGTCATTTCGTCGATCGTTGGCCGATGCGCCGAAAGAGAACAACGCCCAGAGCGTCGTCGAATGAGTATGCATGACGCCCTTCGGCAACCCTGTCGTTCCGGATGTATACATGATGTACAACATATCGTCGTCTCGTGACCGAATCGGTGGCAGCTCCTCGGAACCTGCATTCCGGAACACATCGTAGTCATCCGCAAACGGCGACTCACCACCCACCTGCAACCATCGCTTCACATCAGTCTTGTCACCACGCCCTTGGAGGTCACTAGCCAGATCAAAGAACTCCTCACCATAGATGCACAAGGTCGAACCGCTGTCCTTCATGATGAACTCGAGCTCGTCTGCCACCAACCGCCAGTTCAGTGGCACGACAATCGCGCCCACCTTTGCCAACGCCAGATAGGACTCCACAAACTCAACGCTATTCATCATGAGCAGAGCAACCCGGTCGCCGGGTTCCACACCACCATTCACCAGGCTGTTGCTCAGCTGATTGGTTCGCGTCTCAAGTTGACCAAAGGTCCAGCGATCACGGGTCGCACTGTCGACATAAGCCTCCCGGTCACGATTCAGTTCGGCCCGGCGTGTTAAAAGCAATCCAATATTGTTTTCCATGATGAGATCCTGACAGTGCCCAAACGAGCACCATACTGCGCCTCAAACCAACATACAAAAGCCTCTTCGCCCTCTTTTTTTTCCTTCTTTTCCCCTTTCCTCCCCCTAATCACCCCCACATAAGACGGTGACTAGGGTTTCATGCCAAACAGGATGCGACCCGGTTTGAAGGGGCGAATCAGGAGCTGGTAGATGAGCAGCACAACCAATACGGTACCCAGTGTCACCACCAAGTATTTGGTCAACACAGACCATTCCGTAGGCACCACATAGAACCCCAGTGCGACAGTCACCAGGAGGTGGTGCCAGCTCAGGTGACCAACGGGACACACCCCTTCCGGGAAAACCCTGGGGTAGAACTGCCAGAAGCTGACATCGAGCGATCCAACATGCAGTTTTTCGAAGTACACCATCGGCGGGACAAGCACGAGTACCCCAGACACCGGTGGCACAAGCAACCCCGCCCCACCCGCCAACGGTTTTCGAAGACGCATCCTCGCCACCACAAGGTCTGACGTCTGTTCCGACAGCGTCATGTAGATGAGGTGGACCACCAGAACGAGTTTCATGACCTGAGGCAAAAGGTCGAACAAGAATCCACTGACAGGTGGCGGCAGTGGTAGCCCATCCTCCGGAACCATGGTCAACAGCAGGTAGGTCACGGTGACCACAAGGAGCCAGAGTGGAATATCACGAAGATCCTAAAAAGACCACGCGCCCAGGCGCCAAAGCAGGCTGGGGATGATGGTCGCGAAGACACCCGGGATCCAGACCCACTCCGGCTCAGCCTGATAGAGCGTGGGCAGGACGAGATATGCGCTAAACTAAAACGCGGTCAGTGCGATGAAATAGCCAAGTCGATGACGCTCGAATGTCAGAAAATACAGAACCACGAGGATAACCTGAGACAACGTCAGCACACGGAACAACGTATTGATGTCCTCTGCTGTCATTTCCTACCTATGACTGCGTGCACACGGCCCCCGGGGTAACTACATCCGGCCCACGCCAAACGACAGTGTCTTCGGCGATCGCGCCCGGCCCTCAAGGCACGTTGCCAGAGCAAAGCCAATCGCCTGCCTTGTATCCCTAGGATCAATAACGGTATGAGAGAGGTTGCGACCCGCGGAGTAAAAGGCACTTTCCTGCGCCGAGAAGTGCGTAATGATCCGCTCTTCCTGTGCATTCAGCGCTTCCCGGTCGGGTTCCTCACCACGTCTTTGCGCAGAGACTTCAGCGACCTGGGTCATGGTACGTGCCGCCTGTTCGCCACCCATAACGTGCGAAGACGCATTGGGCCAGGCAAACAGGAAGTCAGGCTCGTAGGAGAACCCACACATCCCGTAGTTTCCAGCCCCATAGCTGGCACCGCAATACACCGTGATCTTTGGAACGCGGACATTGGCGACAGCCTGGATCATCTTCGCACCGGCTTTGATCATCCCGGCCTGCTCATACTCGGTACCGACCATGTACCCTGTAATGTTGTTCAGGAATAGAAGCGGCAGACTAGCCTGATCACACAGCTGCATGAACTGGGCAGCCTTGTTGGCACCCTGAGGATCAATCGGGCCGTTGTTTGCCAGCAAACCGCAACGAACCCCCATGATACTCACGTGCGTACAGACCATGGTCACACCGTAGTCCGGTTTGAAGTCGTCAATCATGGAACCGTCGACGATACGGGCGATCAATTCGTGACTGTCGTACCCTGTACGGTAGTCCACAGGAACAAGCCCGACCAGTTCCTCCGGATCACAATCCGGTTCCTCGCAGGAGGTCGGCGCTGTCCATCCACCACCGTTGTTCCAATCCAGATTTGTCACAACCCTACGCGCCATCGCAATACCGTCTGCATCATCTTCCGCCAGGTACTCAACGAGTCCTGTGGTCGTTGCATGCATCTCACTACCACCCAACTCTCGATCATCGGCTACTTCCCCGGTGGCGGCTTTCACCAACGCCGCTGCACCCAACGCCGCCAGACCATTCTTTTTCACGCCGATCACGTAGTCGGACATCCCCGGCATGTAGGCGCCCCCCGCCGTCGACGGTCCGTGCAACACCGTCACCACAGGTAAACCACCTGCTGAAAACCACGCCAAGTTGCGGAACATCGCACCGGCACCGATCCAGTTTTCAACCGTGAAATCCATCAGGTTGGCACCTGCACTCTCCACCAGATGGACCAGCGGCAGGTTTTGTCTCAATGCAATTTTCTGGATGCTGAGTGCGGTATCGACCGTATTCTTTGTGTAGGAACCTGCACGAATCCCGGAATCATCCGCCCAGATCATCACGCGGACTCCACTGACAAAACCAATACCAACAATCATGCTAGCACCAGGGACACTCGTTGCCGGATCAGGATCCTCATAGAGGTAGTTGGACAGCGCATGTAGCCGAAGAAACGGCATATCCTGATCGAGTAGCTTTGTTACCCGATCGTACGGTGGTACCTGGTTGCGCTGTTCAAACACCGGTCGTCTTCGATTCGACGCGTCGACAGCTCGTTGTTCAAGCGCATGCAGTTCATCGATCAGTGCCAGCATGTCTCGTCGATTGACAGCAAACGCATCGCTGCGTGTGTCCAGGCGGGATTGAAAGACGGGCATGCGGATGATCCCTTAAGGGCTCTGATTATGGCGTTGATGCACTATGACCCGATTAGCGGACGGCCTCAAGAACACCGACGCTCCAGAAGCCTCAGGCTGAACCTCTCAGGTTGCAAGATAGCCACCATCCACTTTGATGGTGGAACCGGTGATATAACCGGCGTCATCTGACAATAGAAACGCAATGGTTGCCCCGTATTCTTCACGAATCCGACCGGCGCGACGAATCGGCAACCATCCCTTGGGTCTGGGCAGCCGTGCCGCTGGTGTGGTCGCCTGCTGCTGGTCTTCGCGAGCGTGCTTCCCAAGATTTGTTTCATCTACCGCGGCAGGTTGAATCGCGGTTGCGCGGATGCCGTACTCGGCATAATCCACCGCGATCTGTTTCGCTAGTGCGATGACGCCATGTTTTGACACAATGTAGGACGCTGCTGAACCGCCGGCACCAACGACAGAACCGGCAATAGAAGACGTCATCACAATGCTGCCACCGTTCTCCATCATGTGTGGCAGTGCGTGTTTGCTGCACAGGAACGGACCTGTGAGATTGACACCCAGCACAAAGTGCCAGTCTTCTACATTCGTCTCGTGGATCCAGCCGCTGCCACTTGTGCCAGCATTCGCCACAAGCCCCCACAGTCCACCAAACGCTTCGACTGTTTCCCGAACCATTCGAGCCACGTCATCCTCGTTTGATACTTCACAGGTAATGGAGATCGCTTCACCACCTTCCCCGCGGACCTCCTCTGCAACGGATTCCGCCAGCTCCAGACGTTTATCGGCAACGGCGACAAGACCACCTTCGGAAGCGATCCGCAGGCAGGCACCCCTGCCGATACCCGATCCTCCACCCGTCACAATCACTGGTCGTCCTTTGAGCCGGTTTGTCAGATCTGTCATGTTGCCTTCCTTCAAAGTCGCTTGTCCGGTTCACATGATACGATGGGACGGGCAACCATCACCAACGCCGCTGACACGACGTGTCACCATCAAAGGAGCCAACCATGATACTCGCAGGAACCAGTAAGGGAGTCTTTAGGGTCACCGATGACGGATGCGAATGCACGCTCGAAAGCGGCGGTGTTCGAGAGGTCGTGTCAATCAACGGGCGCCTGTTCGCCGGGACTAGTAAAGGTCTCTTCACCTCTGACGACGAAGGGCACCAGTGGGCATTGCGTGGTCTGGAAGATCAGGCTGTCTGGCAGGTGCGGGACAACGGCGAGGGTGCTCTATATGCGGGGACGGCACCAACAGGTCTCTATCGAAGCACGAACTCGGGAGATAGCTGGGAACCTATTCTGACGCTCGCAAAACTAGCGGAAGACAATGGATGGTGTATTCCCCTGGATCCACCGATCCCCGCCAGCGCCAGGGCACTGGTGGTGCAAGGCGACAATCTCTGCGTTGGCGTCGAAGTTGGCGGGATTGCCATGTCCGATGACGCTGGTCAAAGCTGGCGTGTCGTACTGCCGGGTAACAATCCTGACATTCACATGATGTTTGCTGACCCCAGGACGCCCGGCGTGATTTACACCTCTACCGGCTACGGTCGACTCGATGGCGTCGCCGAGATGGTAGAAGGCAATGCCGGTGTCTTCCGTTCCGACGATGGTGGTCTCAATTGGCAGTATGCCTGGAAAGGTATGACCCCCAGGTATTCTAGGCCCATGTGCATCGACCATCGTGCGCCGTTTGGCTTGACGGTAGCGAGTGCCCCAACGGCGTTTTCGAACTTCAAACAACCCGACGGATCCGGTGCGATGTTGTTTCGATCGGAAGATGGTGGGGAATCCTGGCATTCCCTGTGCGACGACGTGCACTCGCCCAGTCGTGCAAACTTTCACGGGTTGACTGTCGACCCGGACAATCCAGGTGGTGTCATCGTCGGTACTGACTCCGGCGAGCTATGGCGTGTCAGCAACGATCGCGAGTGGCAAACCATCGCATCAGGCTTGCCCGCAATATTGTCGATTGCCGCCGGTTAGCGCGGTTCAGAACTTCGCGTTGAGAATGTCCTCATCGGACATCTGAGTCTGGCGATGTACTGCGCCAATAATTGCATGATCCCCTGATGCAGGTCTTCTGCTACACCATAGCGGTACCTTTAGGCCTCTGAACAGACTCTCAACGACCGAGTCTAGCGGATTGTGCACTTGCCATTATTGATCGAGATCACGTCACGTTCTTTTATCCGTACCCGGAAGCTGACCACGTTGCCATCCCGCCAGGCTTCGAGAACCTGGGTTTCTCCAGGGTAAACAGGCGTAGAAAAGCGGACATCAAAACCCGAGATCTGGGTCTCGTCGTAATCCAGCATCGCTTTGAGTACCGCATGGCATGAGATGCCGTAGGAACACAGGCCATGCAGGATTGGCCGATCGAAGCCTGCCCGTTGGGCAAAGCCGGGGTCACGATGCAGCGGATTGCGGTCGCCACACAGTGCATACACCATGGCCTGATCCTCACGCTGCGGCATTTCGCAGGTCACGTCCGGCGCACGATCCGGCAAGACATGCGGTTCCGGTGCGCCCTCTGCGGTACCACCAAAACCACCATCACCGCGATAGAACATGGTGGAACCCAGGGTAAAGAGCGGTGAGCCATCCTTCAGATTGACGTCAGTCTCGGTCGTGACCAGTGCCCCTTTCCCTTCACCCTTGTCGTAAACACCTGTGGTGCGATTCGTGACCAGTGTTTCGGCCGCTTGTGGCAAGGGCTGGTGAACCACCAGTCGTTGTTCCCCGTGCAACAACATCGTGAAGTTCATTTTGCTCGTAAGACCCGGCGTTCGCGCAGGCGCATCAGACGACACGGGTCGTCGACCACGGGACAGTACGGTAGCGGCTGTCGGTACAACGCGCTGCCCGACCGACTCACAGGTGTACTCAAGCTCTTTCTCGTCGAGCGGATCCTTGGCCATCCCGATCGCCACCGCGTACAGCAGTGAATCCCGATCTGTATATCCGCCTTCCAGCTGGACCGGTTCGCGGGTGAGTTCTTCTTCTACATCAGCCATCGTGATGGGCATGCGTGCTCCTTTCCGTCATTGAGTCTGCAAGAGATCGTGCCACAGACAACGAATGCACGCTAGCCAACAGCCTGAACGAACAGATATTGTACACGGTGCAGTGAGGGGGACCGGTACCTGCTAGAGGCGCGATGGCGGGCAGGACGCCCGCGATCGCTACCTATTTATCGCTTGAATAGGGGATGTACTCGTGCGGTCCAGGGGCAGGCAAATCGTCGCTACTGCTCACCCGGCCAGGGATGGCCGAGCCGCCCGACCACGCCTGAGTGGTCGGATCGCGAACGCACATATTTGGTGAAGAGGACGCGCGACCCAAGAAAATTTCAGGAACGCACCTTTCTGACAAATATATTCAGCCAACCATGTCCTCAGAGTCCACCCCGATCAGCGCTCGCCCCACGCTCCGATAGTGTGCCGGTCGTGCCTGGATCTGCTGGATGACTGCATGGATGTCCTGGAAACAACGATAGATCGGGTGATCATCAAAGATGCCGTCGCTGCCAGAGAGTTCATAGATTTTGTCGACGACTTCACCCGACGTCCTCATCGCGCTGGTTGCGGCCAGTCTGAGACGGGTTCTGACAGGTCCATCGGGCTGGCCATTCTTCGCCCGTTGATACTCACTTTCTTCCGCCATCTCCAGCAGAAAAGCACGTGCTCCCTGCCAACGCGCCTCTGACTGTGCGAGACCGACATACACCATCTCGTCATCAAGCAACTTGCGGTTGCCAAATGCGGGGACCTTGTCCTGCGCCAGATCAATCAATGCATCGATCGCATGCCTTGCGATACCCAGACCTACCGCGCCAAACGTACTCGCAAACAACAAACCGTTTGGCAGACCGGTAGCTTCTCCACAATGACTTCTGAACACAGCAATGGGTACCGCATGCCCCTCAGGCACTTCCAGGTTATCGGTGCGGTATTCACGACTACCGGTCCCGTGCAATCCTGTCACGTTCCAGCCGCCACCCAGATCCACCGACTCTTTAGGCACGATACACATACCGAACTGCGACTGCCCTCTCTCGTCGGTGAGGTCTGCCATTGCACCCAGCCAGTCCGCGTGCATACAGCCACTGGCGAATCGCCAATGTCCACTCAGGATATACGTCCCATCTCGATCAACAGCGACATTGTTGCCGGGCGTTCCGGTAGCAACCACCGCATCTGGATTCTCACCCCATATATTCTGTGCAACCGTTGCCGGAAGCCCGTCGGCACCATTACAGAACACCCCTCCCTGGCCGACACACCAACCGGCACTGCCATCAGCTTCAGCGATGGCTTCAATACAGCGAAGGTATTTGGGTAACGGCAACTGACTGCCACCCAGCGTGGAGGGTAGCAACAATCGAAACAGCCCTGCCTGTTTCAGTTCGCTCGCCAGTTTCGGTGGCAGTTCGCCATGCTCCGCGATATCACGACCGCTGGCACGGATACGTTCGAAAAAGCCACGTGCCAGGTTCAGTTCAGGAAAAGTTGCCCGACGGCTCTCAACTCTCAATGTGGAATGCTCTCAACGCGAATCGGTCCGAAATCCTAACACTCGACACACAGTCAGCGCATCAATCTGAACGGGTACGCTGGTTCACCGCTGTCAGGAACCCCCGCAGGATATTGACTTCCATCTCATCCAGACGCACACGCGTGAACAGGCGCCGCACACGTGTCATTAATTGCCGCGGGTTCTCTCGATCATGAAAGCCGACGTCGACGAGCGTCTCTTCCAGGTGTGTCAGCAAATGTTCCACGGCGTCTGCCGTTGCAGGTGGCATGTCCCAGTCCAGTTTCGGGGGTTCACCCTCGGCTGCCTGCAGAATTTCGTAACAGATCACCTGGACAGCCATCGCCAGGTTCAATGAACTGTAGGCGGCCCCGGTGGGGATATTCACGTGGTACTGGCAGCGATGCAGTTCCTCGTTGGTCAGTCCTCGTGATTCGCGACCAAACAGGATGGCGATGTCGCTGTCGTCACGGCATTCAGAGACTACTTTCTCTGCACACGTTTTGGCCGTCAGCAGGGGCCACGGAATTCGCCGTTCTCGTGCTGACGTTCCGATCACCAGGTGGCAACCCGAAATTGCCTCATCCACACTGGATACCACGATGGCATTGTCGACCACATCCGCCGCACTTACGGCACGAAACACTGCCTGCTCGTTGGGAAAATCCGCCGGACTGACCAGATAGAGCCTCACTAGACCCATATTCTTCATGGCGCGAGCGGCGGCGCCGATGTTTCCAGGATGCGAGGTTTCTACCAGGACAATCCGAATACCTGTAAAGAGATTTACCGATGCGGCCGTTTCCTCACTCATGATCTTCTACGCAACGTCAGACCAAAACCGCTCAGGACACCGGATTCTTCAGCAACCTGCCGGCATCAACGTTGGCGCCCTGATCAACCCGATCCATCAACAACCTGATCACGCGATCCTGTTCGTCTTTTTTCATTTCCTCGTGTCCTGCAATACCGCTTGCACGTGCCTTCGGGTCACGCCAATCTCAGGTCGTGATACCCTCATCAGACAGTGGCATAGCCCGCACCCGAATACCAGATGCAGCGTATATCGCGTTCGCGATGGCCGGCGCAACCGGTGGCAATGCGGGCTCCCCGATACCGGTCGGCGGGTTGTCACTTTGCAGAAAGTGCACGTCGATCTCCGGCGCGTCCCCGATACGGAGCACCGGGTAGTCATGAAAGTTACTCTGTTCCACGCGGCCGTTCTCCATGGTGATCTTCTGACCCAGCATCGTGCTGTATCCGTCAATGACCGAGCCCTCAACCTGAGACGTCGCGCCGCTCATGTTGATGATAGGACCAATGTCCACAGCCACGGTCATCTTGTGCAATGTGATCTGCCTGTTTTTGTCGACGCTCACCTCTGCGACCTCAGCGATATGACCTGCGTGACTGAAGTGGAATGCCAGCCCGAGTCCGCGACCCTCTGGCATCCTGCCACCCCAACCCGACTTCTCCGCCGCCAGTTTCACGACATCCGCGGCGCGCCCAGTATTTAAAGACCACGCCTTTCCATTCCAACTGGGTTCACCAATGATCTCCAGAAGGAATTCAACGTGATCACGTTTTGCAGCCGTGGCAAGTTCATGAATAAAGCTCTGTACCACAAATGCATGAGTATTGGCTCCCGGGGCACGCCAGGCACCACAGGGCGTACCGATATCGATCAACGTCTGGGAAGCACGTACATTCTCAAGTTGCGGTAGCGGGAACTCACCTGGCGAAAACCAGGCACCCATGACAGGGCGACCATACTGGCGCATCCCAATGAAGTGCTGATCCCAGGCCACCAGTTTGCCTTTACGATCAACCGCGCCTTTCATTTTCTGGAACCCGCCGACTCGATAGAAGTCAAACTGCACGTCGTCTTCGCGCGTCCAAGTCAGTTTGATCGGCTTACCCACTTCTTTGGAGATCGCCGCCGCCTCACACACAAAATCGGAAACAAAACGGCGCCCAAAGGCTCCACCCATACGGGTCTGGTGCACTGTCACTTGATCCTGTGTCACACCAGTGATTTTGCTGATCGCTTCCGGGATGCCCTGTGGCGCCTGTGTGGGTGCCCAAACTTCTACCCCCGCACTCCCCTCTGCCATGCTGTAGTACGCGGTACAGTTCATGGGTTCCATGGTGGCATGCGCCACAAAGGGATAGGTGTAGAACGACTCCACGACCTTGTTTTTTCGCGCATGCAGCGTCGAATCCACCAGCCCCTTGTTCAGGATGTTGGCTGCTGGTTTGTCCTGAACAGCCTCCGCCTGCGCGACCAGCCCTTCCCAGCTATCCTTGGAGGCACCACTTTCATCCCACTCCACTTTGAGTTGCTTCTTGGCATTGAACACATGCCAAGTGGAAGTACCCACGATGGCAACACCTGACATCAACTGGTCCTGACGACCATTGCCCGCAAGAATGAACACATGGGTTATCCCCGGCAGTTTTCGGATCTCATCCAGATTCGCAGAGACGGCGCGCCCTCCGAACGCTGGACATTTCTGATAACTTGCAAACAGCATGTCCGGGACGACCGTGTCGATTCCGAATCGCGCCAGCCCGGTTGCGATCACCAGATTGTCCACACCGGACACTGACGTGCCAATAATCGTGTACTCCCTCGGATCCTTATAGACTAGTTCATCCGGCGAAGGTACCGGTTGCTTCACCGCCAGGGCCGCAAGCTGACCAAACGTGAAGGACCGGCCGGATGCATGACTGACCTCGCTGTTTGCAGCGTCAAACTCCTGCCGGGGTTTCTCCAGCAGTTGCGACGCGGCACCGATCAGCATGGCTTTGGCGGCCGCACCCATCTGTCGCATCTGTTGAAAGCTGCGGGGAATCGTTGTGGACCCCCCGGCGCTCTGGTTACCAAACCGCTCCGCATCAATCGGCGCCTGTTCAACCAACACGTCTTCCCATTTGGCGCCCATCTCTTCGGCGATAATCATGGGCAGCGACGTCCTGATCCCCTGCCCCATCTCCGGCTTGGACGCATAGATCGTAATGACGCCATCGGAATCGATTTTGACAAACGCATTGAGATCGCCGGAACCAATCAGTACCCCCCCATTTTCACCTGTAGCTGCAAAACCCGGGACCGTCAGCGATAACATGATGCCACTGCTTCCAAGCGCAGTGACCTTTAGGAACTGACGACGAGAAACATCGATCGTGTTCATGCGCGACGCTCCTCTGCCGTAACGTTCTGTCGACCAATGGTGGCGGTCTCACCACCCACCTCATACGCCAGGTCTCCCGCGGCGCTGTGGATCGCCTTACGGATTCGCGAATACGTGCCGCAACGGCAGTAGTTCCCGCTCAACGCGTTGTCGATGTCGTCATCTGATGGCTTGGGATTTTCAGAAAGCAAAGCCGCCGCGGACATCAGCTGACCAGACTGACAGTAGCCACATTGCGCCACGTCGTGCTCCACCCAGGCCTTCTGCAACGAATGTAGATTCCCTTTTTTGGCAAGGCCCTCGATCGTGGTGATGTTGGTGCCCGCCACTGCAGAGATCGGCAGCAGACAAGACCTGGTGACGGAACCGTTCAGATGTACGCTACACGCGCCGCATTGGCCAATCCCGCAACCAAATTTGGTACCCAGCAGATTGAGTTCATCCCTGAGCACCCAGAGCAGCGGCATGTCCGGGTCGACATCCACGATGACAGGCTCACCGTTTATGTTGAGTGTGTATTCCATGGTGACCTTCCTGAGATCTTATGATCTGATCAGTATACGACTGAACCCGAATAACAGCCTGGGAGAATACCCCAACATCTGTAATCGTGTGCCGCCATTGACCAATCCCTGACGATCTGTGGACCATCCCATGGAGCCTTTTGAGCGTACACACACTCATGCACCCTGCGACTAATCGAATATTGGGCTCTCTCAGCCTAGCCATGCTGCTTCTTGCCTGCTCAGGGAGCGACGAGGCACTTTCGAAACCCACTGAATCCGATGGCTATGAGTACCAGACCGCTTCACGTGACGGCATTGGTAAGGTCTACGAAGGGCGCGAGATCTCTCACGTCATGGGTCACCTCGGCGC
>MDTB01235932.1_pt1 | contig 25102 bp, 29 predicted proteins | sample 811161 | NCBI WGS metagenome assembly MDTB01 (sample SAMN05326650, study PRJNA326480) | marine metagenome | isolation source: seawater | place: Mediterranean Sea | collected 2009
CCATTTGATCTGCTCTATTTCGCCTGGGCTGTCATTGCGATTATCGCAAGTATCATCAATCTTTACTTTTTCGCGTTATTGATTTCGGTGATTGCAAGCTGGCTGGCGCCCTATTCCAGTCATCCCGCGTTAGAGTTAGTGCGAGACATCACCGATCCTCTCTGTGCTCCGGCTCGCCGCCTGATTCCAGCCGTAGGGGGATTAGATTTCTCGATCATCGTGGTATTCATCGGGCTGTCTCTCCTTGAGAACAGCCTTTTGGTCCGTCCCCTCGCCGCCCTGACCGGTATGCCACGAGGCTTAGTCTTTGGTTTTTAAGAACACTGCTTACTGGCAACTCGTGATCCTGTATCTTGCACTGGCTTGCTCCTATGCGAGCGGAGACCAAAGCGTCAAAACCGGGCCCTATGAAATACATTACACAGCCTTTTCATCGATGCTGGTGCCACCTGACACCGCGAGCACATTGGGCATTACCCGCGCTGAAAATCGAATCTTAATCAACGTATCCGTGCGCAAAGGTGATGAACCCGCAGCGGTTGAGGTTCAGGGCCACGCCCTCACCGTGCTTAACCAAACCCAACCCCTGACATTCACCCAGATCACAGAACAGACGGCGATTTACTATCTCGCAGAATTGATCAACCATGAACGCGACTGGCTGCGTTTTAAAATCAACATCCAATTTCATTCGGACCACCCACCCTATGCCCTCGAATTCTCTCGACAATACTATTGATCTACCGTTTCCGAAGGTCGTACTGGCCAGCGGAAATCTGAAAAAGATCCAAGAATTTGAAACCCTATTTTTAAATTCCAACCAAATCATTCCTCAACCTGAGCTGGGTATCGAGAGCGTTGAAGAAACGGGCCTTACTTTTATTGAGAATGCACTTTTGAAAGCTCGCCATGCTGCTCAGGAAAGTGGGTTGCCGGCCCTGGCAGATGATTCTGGACTGGTGGTCGAAGCACTTGATGGCGCCCCTGGTATTTTTTCAGGGCGCTATGCGGGATCCAACGCAACTGATCTAGACAATTGTCAAAAACTCCTTAGCGCACTTGAATCTGCATTGAATCGCGCGGCCTTTTTTCATGCCACCATCGTTTTTGTCGAACACGCCATGGACCCGGATCCGGTCATTGCCCAAGGGCGTTGGCATGGCGAGATTCTCAAGTCTCCTCGAGGAGCCGGTGGGTTTGGTTACGATCCCCTGTTTTTTATCGCCGATGTTCAATTGAGCGCCGCGGAGCTAAGCGCCCAGGAGAAAAACCACCGCAGTCACCGCGGCCAGGCGCTGCGAACCCTGACACACCAACTAAACGTACGATTTCAACAATGAAGGGGCATCACCTTCTGACCCAGTGGATCACCGATGGACGTATCAATAATCGACTAAAAATAAGGGGTTCAATCCGTCCGAAGAAGAAATGCGCGTGAACAAACACCCCCTTGCGCTGTACATCCATTTCCCTTGGTGCGAAAAAAAATGTCCTTACTGCGATTTTAATTCCCACGTTCTCGATGTCGGCGGGAGCGCTAAGCTTGATTCCGAACTCGAAACACTCTATGTCGATCAGCTGCTTTTTGACCTCGACCGAGATATCGAAGATTTCCACCTTGAAGCGCAGATCAGCTCAGTTTTTATGGGTGGCGGTACACCCAGTCTTGTCTCACCCGCCGGTATCGCTCGCTTGCTTGAGGGCGTCGATCGACGACTACCCATCGCTTCAGAGGCCGAATGTACACTCGAGGCCAATCCCGGATCCAGCGATCAGATCAAGTTTCAAGGCTATCGCGCCGCAGGCGTTAATCGCCTTAGCTTGGGTATTCAAAGCTTTTCAGATAAAAAACTTCAGGCATTAGGGCGACTGCATTCGGGGGCAGAGGCGAAAGATGCGATCGCATCTGCTCGGCGAGCGGGCTTTGACAACATCAACCTTGACCTTATTCATGGTCTACCCAACCAAAATACCGATGATGCCCTCACAGACTTAGCCTGCGCCAACTCGTTTAGTCCTGAACACCTGTCTTGGTATCAGCTCACGATCGAACCCAACACTGTTTTTTTCAATCGAACACCCAAACTACCCTCAGAGCCAGAGATAGAGGACATTAGCGCACAGGGCAGGACGTGGCTTTATGATCACGGCTATGAGCAATATGAGGTTTCAGCCTTCAGTCGCGGTGAAAACCATCGATCTCTGCACAATCTCACTTATTGGCATTTCGGGGATTACATCGGGCTTGGAGCAGGCGCCCACGGAAAACTGACTGAGCACCACCCCGATTTCGTCATCACCCGCACCCGCAAGTCTCGAGTTCCGAATGACTATCTCAAAGCGGCGAAACGTATCGCTACTCCAGTCGAACCAGCGGAGCTCAAGCTTGAATTTTTGATGAATGCTTTAAGACTCAACCAAGGGTTTTTACTGAGCCAGTTCACCCAGCGCACCGGGTTAGCAAGCAGTGCGCTGACCGATTTCCTAGACGCCGGTCTCGCCCAAGGATTGCTCATTAGAGACGATCAGAATGTCCGACCCACTCCGCGGGGCCTAGAGCTTCTAGACTCATTACTACTGCTCGTTTAACCCTTGGCGTTTTTGATGACGGCAATGTCAGTGACTTGATGGCCAAGGCGAAGGCCTCGACGCTCATACTTGGTTTGTGCTCGAGGAGGGGGCGGACAGTGCGCCAGACCCGCGTACCCTTCAATCAATTCATAAATTTGCTCGGCATAAGGCTGCCAATCAGTAGCGATATGAAGGAACCCCTCCGGTTTTAATTTTTGAGCGGCACAACTCAAAAAGTCCGAATTAATCAAGCGACGCTTATGGTGCCGTTTCTTATGCCAGGGATCTGGAAAGAAAACCTGCAAGCCCGAGAGACTGTCGTTAGGCAGACGGGGAAGCACTGACCAAACATCGTGGTTCATCACGCGTAAGTTATCTAGCTGGAGTCGCTCAGTTTCAATCATCAGGTGCCCAACGCCAGGCGCGTGAACCTCAAGCCCCAGAAAATTAAATTCTGGGGCGGCGACCGCCATCTCTGCAAGGGAATCACCCATTCCAAAGCCAATTTCCAGAATCAACGGTTGCTCACTCGCAAACGCCTGCTGCGGACTCGATAGAGCCGTTTCTGGGAATTGGAAGTGGGGCAGTATTTGTTCTAATCCGCGCTTCTGACCTTTAGACAGACGGCCTTGACGGATAACATAACTTCGAAGAGGTCCTGCAGCGCGGTCTGGTCCGGGTTGTTTGAGTTCTGCGTGCTCCGATTCTGTATTCTCCGGTTCAGCGTTCATAGCGCTCTCAACCCTAAGCTTTCAGATCCATTGACTGCCAAAGGCCTATGGCCAGCGCTACCCATCCGACAAAAAAAAGTGCGCCGCCCAACGGCGTCACGGGCCCTAGCCAGCGCCAGCCCAATACCGCTAATCCATACAAACTGCCAGAAAAAAAAAGAATTCCGAGGGAGAAGCTCCAAGCAGTAACAAACCAAGCCGGTTTAGCGCCCAGCACGAGCATCAACATTCCGACAAGCAGCACCCCGATGCTATGCATCATCTGGTACTGAACGCCCGTTTCAAATGCCGAGAGGCTAGCTTCGCTGAGTCGACCTTTTAAGGCGTGGGCCCCAAAAGCCCCGAGCACGACTGCACTCCCGCCGCTAAGCGCCCCGAAGATCATCAAGGCTTGAACCATCACGGGTTAAGACATCACCACGTTCATACGTAACTTTTTAAGCGCTGCTTGCTCGAGTTGCCGAACACGTTCCGCCGAGATCTCGTAGTGCGCCGCGATTTCCTGCAGGGTCGCTTTGGGCTCTGTTAGCCATCTCTTCGTTACAATGTCTCGTGCGCGCTCATCCAACACCGACAGCGCCGTTCTCAGCTGGCTGCTCTCATCCGCTTTGGAATCTAGAGCTTCCACAATTTCCGCTGGATCGGCCTCGGGAGCTGACAAAAACTGTGACGGAGAGGCCACAAACGCATCCCCATCGTCACTTTCAGGAAGGTCGAAGGTCTGATCATGAGCGCTCAGCCTGCCTTCCATTTGCAGGACGGTCTCTGGCTTAACGCCCAGAGCACCCGCAATGTCTTGCACTTCCTGGGGGCGCAACCAACCGAGCCGCTGCTTTTTACTCCGCAGATTAAAGAACAGCTTGCGCTGTGCTTTCGTCGTTGCGACTCGGACAATGCGCCAGTTTCTCAATATAAACTCGTGAATTTCTGCTTTGATCCAGTGCACGGCAAAAGAAACGAGCCGAACTTGGTATTCCGGGTTAAAGCGTTTGACCGCTTTCATAAGCCCAACATTACCCTCTTGAATCAGATCAGCCTCAGACAAGCCGTAGCCAGAGTAGGACCGAGCGATATAGATCACGAACCGAAGATTAGCGAGCACCAGCCTTCTTGCCGCATCGACGTCGCCTTCTTGGTGCAAGCGGTCCGCGAGGAGTCGCTCTTCTTCGGCAGATAATACTGAAATCCCGTTCACCGTTCGCACATACGCCTCGAGATTTGCTCCCGGCGCGGTGATATTAAACGGAATGGGTAATGCGCTCATCTTCTAAACCATTGATTTTTCGGGCCGAAATTCTAGCATCAATCGATGCTCACTGGCAATGATACGTAACAACACTCAATTGGGTTGAATTTTCACGAGATGACGTCGTACAGAAACCATCGAGCCGACAATGCCGAGTCCGGCCCCCAACGCGAGCAGCGCCAAAGATTCCTGAAATCCAAGCGCTTCAAGGGCAAAGTCGCTGCGGTAGGACCGAGCCAAGGTCTCAACCGGCACCGATAAGTAGATGAGGCTCGACTGAATCATGATCCACGCCATCAATCCACCACCCATTCCGAGCCAAAACCCTCGATACACAAACGGTCTCTGAACAAAGGCATCGGTGCCACCGACCAACTTGATCACTTCAATCTCATGCCGACGATTTTCGATGGTGAGTCGCAATGTATTTCCAATGATTAAAACCACACCACAAAGAAAGAGCACACCCAATGCGAGCGTGATGCGCTCAATGATCAATAGGACTGAGCTTAATCGTTGACGCCAAGCGGCATCAAAACTGATCGAATCGATGCCTTCAAGCGCACCGATCTTCTGGGTCAATAATCGAATGGCTGCACCCTCTGTGGAGACAGAACGCACCTCAAGCACGGCGGGTAGGGGATTTTCTGAGAAAGCGTTTAAAACATCAAAAAATCCTGACCGTTCCGAGAACTCAGCCAATGCCTCAGCCTCTGAAATCAGCGTCACCTGACGAATCTCAGGCATTTGACGCAGTCTTGAGATCAAACCCTGGGTAACCGCCGAGCCGCTTGGGCTCGACAGATATACGCTGATCGCGGGCTCAATGACCTGTCGGTGATCTGTTTCACCGATTTGCCGAAGACCAATGAGCATCAGCACAGGCAACGACAATGCAATGCCGATGACCAGCCACGTCGTCATCAGACCCATCCAATCCCGCAGTAAGGCCGATAGCGTTGAACCAAACAGCTGCCGGTGGTGACGCGCCCAAGCCCTGAGTCGATCCCGTCGACTGAGCAGCCGCTGAGTCGCACCGCCGGTTGCGTGCCGCTCAGACATCGCACCGACTCCATCGGATGAGCCGCAATAACAAGACAGGTCGCTGATCAATCACGGCTGAACCACCCGGCCAGATTGCAGATGAAGCCGCTGGGCAGGAATCTCTCGAACCAGATCAAGATCATGGGTAGCGATCATCACCGTAACCCCCAGCTGACTGAACTGCTGAAAGAGTGACATGATCTCTCGACTCAATTCAGGGTCTAAATTTCCGGTAGGTTCATCGGCAAGGAGTAAGGGTGGTCTATGGACTACAGCCCTCGCTATACCGACCCGCTGTTGCTCGCCTCCGGACAAGGTCACAGGCCAATCCCGCTCTTTGTTAGACAAGCCGACTTTTGACAGTGCTGCCCGGACCCGGCTCTTCACTTCCGAAGGCGGGTGTCCAGCAATTTCAAGCGGGAGAGCAACATTGTCAAAAACCGAACGATCAAACAGGAGTTGATGATTTTGGAACACCACGCCCACTTTGCGACGCAGTTCGGGAATCTTCCTTGCCGGCAATTGATTAAGGTTTTGACCGTCTAGCAAAACCTGCCCCCGAGTACTGCGCTCCATCGCGATCGCGAGCTTCATCAGGGTTGATTTGCCCGCCCCAGAGGGCCCGGTCAGGAATACAAATTCCCCAGGGTCGAGACTAAACGACACTTCAGCCAAGGCTTCTTGACCCGTTTCGTAACGTTTGAACACTTGATCAAATGTGAGCATCATCGGCCTCATCGAGGATCGCGCTAACAAACAACTCCGGATCAAAAGGTTTCAAATCGTCTAATTGCTCACCCACACCCACAAAATGAATGGGTAAGCCAAGGGCTTCGGTCAGAGCAAAGACAACCCCCCCTTTCGCCGTGCCATCAAGCTTGGTTAGAACGATCCCAGTAACCGCGACCGACTCTAAAAATGCCTTAGCCTGCACGATCGCATTCTGGCCGGTGGTCGCGTCGATCACGAGCAAAACGTTCTGCAGTGCATCCTCATCTTGTCGACGGACAACCCGGACAATTTTTTCAAGTTCTTGCATGAGGTTCTTTTTATTTTGCAAACGGCCCGCAGTATCTGCAATCAAAACATCAACCTTTCGGGACTTTGCTGCCGCCAGTCCATCGAAGATCACCGAAGCGCTGTCAGCGCCGGTGTGTTGCGCGATCACTTCGATCTCGTTTCTCTCACCCCAGGCCTTCAATTGCTCGACCGCCGCAGCCCTGAAGGTGTCACCTGCAGCCAGCATGACCGATCGGTTCTGGGCTTTAAAAAAGTGTGCGAGCTTCCCCGCCGTGGTGGTTTTCCCCGCGCCGTTGACGCCCACCATCAGTATCACTTGCGTTTCATTTGCCCTCAGCGGCAGGGGTCTTGCTACGGCCTGAAGTAAGCCTAAGAGATGTTTTCGCAACGCGTCCTTGACCGCAACAGGGTCGCTCAGATCTTTACGCTGAACCCGCTGGGTCAAAGAGGCCATGATCTCCTGGGTCACCGGCATCCCAAAGTCCGATTGAATCAGAAGGGTCTCAATCGCTTCAAGCAAGGTCTCGTCAATGGTTTTGGCGCCCAAAAATAAGGCACTCATATTTTCAGAAAACCCTTGGCGCGTCTTCGCCAATCGATCCTTCAGTCGCGTCAGCAGTCCGCGCTTGCCTTCGAGGGGTTGATCTGCAACATTGTCCATCGTTCATTCACTCTCTTGCGGTAAGCCACTGTGTCGAAATCTCAGAAATTCTCGACCCTCCGAATTATCGGTGGTCAATGGCGCGGTCGTAAAGTTGCATTTGACCCAGTCCCAACCTTGAGGCCAACCCCAGACCGCGTAAGAGAAACCTTGTTCAACTGGTTACAAGGAAAGATCGCTCAGACCCGTTGCCTCGACCTTTTCGCTGGATCGGGCATCTTAAGCTTTGAAGCGCTCTCCCGAGGCGCCCAGCACGTTACCCTCCTCGAGAACGATCCAGCCGCTCACCACTGTCTCAGTCAACAGTTTGCTCACCTTAAGGCACCTGAGGAGCGGATCGAACTTTTAAGACACGACGCCTTTGAGTTTATCAAACAATCCCCCCAAAACCCCTACGATCTGATTTTTATCGATCCGCCCTTCGCCACCGATCAATACGATGTGCTGCACGATCTTATCCTTGAAAACCACTTACTTGCCCCCGAAGGGCTAATCTACGTTGAGGCCGCTCAAGCGATCCATTTAGAAAAATTTGCCACTCGAGGGTTATCCATTCATCGTCAAGGTCGCGCCGGTCAAATTTTTTACGGGCTGCTAACGCTCGCTTCTTAGGTTTGATCCTTTTCTTGGGTCCTGTATTATTCTCTCGTTCTAAAGGAGACACCCATGAGCACGGTTCTTTATCCTGGCACTTTCAATCCGATTCACAATGGTCACGCCGATCTGGTTCAGCGCGCTTCGGTACTTTTTGATCGCGTCATTTTAGGTATCGCAACCAGCCCTCAAAAGGATCCCAGCGTCTTGGAACTTCGGGTCGAACTGGCCCAAAAAGCCCTCGAACATTTGAGCAATGTTGAGGTCATCGGATTCAATCAGTTGACGGTTGATTTCGCCAAGGATGTCGGCGCCGGTGTCATTTTAAAGGGCATTAGAACGGTCACTGATTTCGAATATGAATTTCAAATGCTGAATATGAATCGCGTGCTCGCGCCGGGACTGGAAACCATATTCCTCGCGCCTTCAGAGGAATATTCTTACATTTCTTCAACTTTGGTCAGGCAGATAGCATCTTACGGCGGGGATATCAGCAGTTTTGTTCATCCGGCGATCGAAGAAGCCGTCAACAACGGCGCTATTTTTTAACGCTGGCACCGCTTGCAGAACACCGTTGCGCGTCCTGTGATCCGAACACTTGAAAGCGGCTTGTGACATCCAAGACACGGTTCTCCGGCTCGATCATAGACTTTCAGTGCGTGCCGAAAATAACCCGGCTTACCATCTTCTTTTAAAAAATCCCGCAAGCTGGTACCGCCAGCGGCGATGGCTTTTTCAAGCACCGACTTAATCGCATCGGCAAGGCGATGATACCGTTTTATTGTTATTTTTCCTGCCGGCTGAGTTGGGCGAATCCCTGCGAGATAGAGCGCCTCGTTGGCGTAGATATTGCCAACCCCGACCACCACCCCAGCATCCATGATCAATGTTTTTACGTTACGAGCTTTGCCTCTTGACGCTTTAAACAGCGTGGTGCCGTCAAAGTCTTCACCCAAAGGTTCAGGTCCGAGCTGATCGAGCAGCCGGTGGCTTAATTGATCCAACCAGAAAATAGAACCGAAGCGCCTGGGATCGCGATATCTCAGGATCACTCCCGAATCTAACATCATGTCAAAATGATCATGCCTTTGTGGCGCTGTTTCCTGCGCCAATATACGAAGACTGCCCGACATGCCCAGGTGGATCATTACGAATCCACGCCTAAGACCAATTAACAGATACTTGGCCCGGCGCTCCACCGAGACAACTGTTTGTCCCGTCGCCATTTGTGACAACTCTGGAGAGACAGGCCAGCGGAGACGGTTTTCTCGGACGGTTACCGCAGTAATTGTACGATCCACGAGATGGGGCTCAATCCCAGCCCGTGTGGTTTCAACTTCGGGTAATTCCGGCATGTTTAAAGGATCCCTCGAGCCTTGGTTCACTCACATCGCACTGTCTCGGGGGAAGGGTGTGAGATGAAAGACAATCTGCTACATTCAGCATCCATCAGAGTATCTCACAGACCATGGCGAAACATTATCTCGGCATTGATACCGGCGGAACCTTCACTGATTTCGTCTATCTCTATCAAGACGAAATCGTCACTTTCAAAACCCTATCCACCCCAGAAGCACCGGAACAAGCCATCATCCACGGGATTTCAGCCTTGGGTCTTGACCTGCTTTGTAAAGAAGGCGCCCTGACCATCGTCCATGGAACCACTGTCGCGACCAACGCCGCCCTCGAATCACGGGGCGTCAAAACGGCCTATATCACCAACGAGGGACTCGCAGACGTTCTCGCCATTGGCCGCCAGAACAGAAGCAGGCTTTTCGATCTGACCCCTCGAAAAGCAACCCTCTCCCTCGAATCCGGCGCCACGTTTGAAATTTCTGTTCGGCGTGGCCCGAAAGGCGAAATCCGGGCACCGCTCTTGGAGTCAGATCTTCAAACGCTCACCGCTGGCATTGATGCGTACAATCCGAAAGCAATCGCAATTAACTTGCTCTATTCGTTTTTATCATCAGACGATGAAGCACAGATCCGTGCTCGCCTGAGTCCCAGGTACTTTGTAAGCCTATCTTCTGAGGTGTTGCCTGAAATGGGGGAATACGAACGGGGCGTGGCGACCTATCTCAATGCATCCCTTGGCCCACTGATCGAGCAATACCTTAGGCAACTCGCTGAGCACACGGCGCCGAGTAGCCTCGCCGTAATGCAATCGTCTGGCGTCACATTAGGCGCCGAGCAAGCCGCTTCACATGCCATCAGGCTTTTACTATCAGGTCCGGCTGGAGGAATCATTGGCGCTCAGCGACTCCTTAATCAAAAACGGCTGATGACTTTTGATATGGGCGGCACTTCAACCGATGTCGGGCTCATTGACGGCGAACTATCCATCGCAACCTCGATGAAGATCAATGAGCTACCCATTGCGATACCCGCGATCGATATCAAAACCATCGGCGCAGGTGGTGGTAGCATCGCCTATATCGATGACGGCGGGTTGCTTCAAGTTGGCCCTGACTCTGCAGGCGCTAACCCAGGTCCTGCCTGCTACGACCTCGGGGGTACCCTGGCGACGGTCACAGACGCCAACCTCGTGCTAGGACGGCTGCCCATTCACCGTCCCCTAGCCGGAGGTTTAACGCTCTCTAAGGCGGCTGCCGCAGGCTCCGTTCAAGCCTTAGCAGAGCAACTGGGCCTCAACCTTCAAGACACGGCGCAGGGCATTGTTCGCTTGGCCAACGAGAAAATGACCGAAGCCCTCCGACTGATCTCTGTACAAAAGGGTATCGACCCAAAAGGGTTCGCCCTCTGTTGCTTTGGTGGCGCTGGCGGCCTTCATCTCTGTGATCTGGCTGAAAACCTCGAAATCAATCGCGCCGTTGTGCCACCGGAGGCGGGTGTGTTTTCCGCGCTGGGGATGCTGGCAGCAAGACCCGGTCGTGAGCTATCAGTAGCATTAGAAGCTGGAACCACGCAAATCTCAGGGGCTGAGCTTGATCAGGGTTTCGAGACGCTCATTGAGAACGGTACGACTGCGCTCAAGGCAGAAGGGGTGACCCCAGAGCGCAAGCAAAGGACGTTAGATCTGCGATATCAGGGACAAACTCACACGCTGGGTGTTGCCTTTAGGGGAACTTTTGCACTGGCCAAAGCTGACTTTGAGGCGCTGCACAAAAAACGCTATGGCCACACCCTAGACAGTCAAATTGAGTTGGTCACCCTCAGGGTTCGTCTGGAAGCGCTCAGTCAATTTTCAGAGGCGGAGATACTCTCGAAAACTACCCGGGTCAAAGACGCAACCCTCACACAGTCCAAAACCATCAAACCTGATCCTGAGGCAATCCCTTGGAAGGGCCGAGAGACGCTTGCATTGGGGGAGCAGTACCCAGGCCCACTGATCGTGAGCGATGAGCACACTTCGGTCTGGATTAAGTTGGGATGGACGATTGAAAAGGAAGCCTCGGGGCTCCTTGAGCTCAGGCGGCTTCCCTCGCCGGAATCATAGAGGGAAGGATTGGGTTCGGTGACCCCATGAAGGCAAAGGTCTATTTAATCTTTGATTCTTTATAGATGACATGTTTTCGAACGACGGGATCAAACTTTTTAATTTCCATTTTGTCCGGCATGTTCTTCTTATTCTTACTGGTGGTGTAGTAGTGTCCTGTGCCTGCAGACGATACCAATTTAATTTTTTCTCTCATGCTGTCTCCTTAGTCTTCGAGGGTCTGTCTGATCCGGATTTACCGCTTGTTCGCTGCTGAGTCCGATTTGATCGAAGCTAAACCCGTTCTCCGCGACTTCTCAAGTCTGCGATGACCTGTTCCAGGCCCAATTTATCAATAATGCGCATGCCCTTGGCGGAAACGCGCAATTTGATGAAACGCTTCTCGCTCTCAAGCCAAAATCGATGATCATGGATATTCGGTAGGAATCGACGGCGATTCTTATTGTTTGCATGCGACACATTATTACCTGTCATGGGGCGCTTGCCGGTAACTTGGCAGACTCTTGACATAATTCCTTCCTCTAAAGCAGGCGTTCAGCTTTTAAATGGACTCAACGGCTCTGTTAAAGTCGTCATTGATCTTCGATTATCTTTACGTCACTTTTCATGAACTCTGGACTCATGATCCGTGCCATCTTCCCTACACGCTGACGGCCTTGTTGAAACTGGCCTCCGCGGGCGCGACTTTATACCAGATGAGCAGCTATTTTTCAAACTGCAGCAACCGATAAATCATGGGAGAGCAACTGGTTACGCCGCATCTACAGGATCGTCACTGACCGGTTTATCTTCTTCGCGCCGACGACGTTAAGCGCGACTTCAATCCAAATTTAGTCATCTCTCTAGCCGCATCAGCGTCCAACGGTGCAACCCCAGTGCCATCAGTCTTTAAAGCGGGTATTATTGCCACTCTCGCAGCCTAAATGATAAATCATCGGTCAAAGAGCGCCATGAAAACTGCTTTCAACACACTGAACAACCGCAGAGTCCTGCTTGGGGTGACGGGCGGCATCGCAGCTTATAAATCGGCTGAGTTGACCCGGCGCCTACAAGACCAGGGCGCCGACGTCAGGATCGTCATGACCCGTTCGGCCACCGAATTCATCACACCTTTGACCATGCAAGCGCTATCCAGGCATCCCGTCCATCTTGACCTCCTCAATCCAGATACGGAGTCGGTCATGGGCCACATCGAACTGGCCCGCTGGGCCGACCTCATCCTGATCGCCCCTGCCAGTGCAAATTTTTTAGCTCGATTCGCCAGTGGTCATGGGGACGATCTCCTCACAACGGTGTGCTTGGCGGCTGAATGTCCCGTCGCGATCGCGCCAGCAATGAATCAAGCCATGTGGTCAAAGCCAGCGACTCAAGACAATCAATCCATCTTGGTTCACCGAGGGGTGCATCTTTTGGGCCCAGATTCCGGATTGCAGGCCTGCGGTGAAATCGGCGCGGGCCGATTACTCGACATCGACCCTCTGATCGAGCGCGTTAGCGCGCTGTTCGATACGGGTAAGCTTCAAGGTCGGACGGTTCTCATCACCGCAGGACCTACCCGAGAGGCCATTGATCCGGTTCGATTCATCAGCAATCACAGCTCAGGAAAGCAAGGTTACGCGCTGGCAGCCGCTGCCGCCGATGCCGGTGCGAATGTGATTCTGGTCTCCGGTCCAACGAATCTCTCACCGCCAGAGCGTGTCGAGCACGTCCCTGTGATCAGCGCCATGCAGATGCACGAGGCAGTCCAGGCGCGGGTCGGCGATGTCGATGTCTTTATTGGGGTTGCGGCGGTTGCAGACTATCGGCCAACCTTGACCCAATCTCAAAAAATCAAAAAGGCCACCCACGGAAAGTCTACTTTGACCCTCGAGCTGGTGGAAAACCCAGATATTATTGCCGAAGTCGCCGCTAGGAAAAATAAGCCATTTACCGTTGGGTTTGCCGCCGAAACAGAGCAACTAGAAACTTTCGCTAGAAAAAAACTGGCCCAAAAGAACCTAGATATGATCGTTGCGAATAACGTTTCCAACACTGACATCGGTTTTAATAGCGATCAAAATGCCATTACGGTGTATGAGCAAGACGACAGTCTTGATCTCCCCATGATGTCAAAGCGTGCGCTCTCGGAAAAGCTGATCGACCGTATCGCTGAACACCTAAGGGCAAAGCCGTGAAAGTACAAATAAAACGCTTACGGCAGACTGCAGGCGATCCCGCCTACGCGACCAAAGGTTCAGCAGGGATCGATCTGAGAGCTTGTTTAGAGGCCCCACTCAGTCTCGCACCGGGAACCACCGAGCTGATACCGACTGGGCTAGCTATTTATCTCGAAGATCCAGGCTACGCAGCAATGATCCTTCCCCGCTCGGGTCTGGGTCACAAACACGGCATCGTCCTCGGTAATCTGGTCGGCTTGATCGACTCGGATTACCAAGGGGAATTGATGATTTCATGTTGGAATCGCAGCATCAGCGCCTTTGAAATCAATCCTAATGACCGAATTGCACAACTTGTGATCGTGCCGGTGGTTCAAGCCGATTTTTCTTGGGTGGACGACTTTGAACAGAGCGAACGCAGTGATCGCGGCTTTGGCTCCACCGGCAAACACTAGCTTCCCTGAGGCCGCACGACAACGGACAACTGTATGACTGTTACTCGCAATGAAGCGCTCAAAATCGCCAAGGTTTTAACCGAGGCACTTCCCTATATTCAGTCGTTTAAAGGTAAAACCATTGTCGTTAAGTATGGCGGTAATGCGATGACCGAAGAGACGCTTAAAAAGAGCTTCGCCAAAGACATCGTGCTGATGAAGCTGGTTGGCTTGAACCCCATCGTTGTTCACGGCGGCGGCCCACAAATTGGTGATCTGCTCGAACAGTTGGGCATTCAGTCCCGTTTCGTTGACGGCATGCGGGTCACAGACCATGCGACCATGAATGTCGTTGAGATGGTTTTGGGCGGGCAGGTCAACAAAGAAATCGTTTCTCTCATCAATCAAAGTGGGGGTCGGGCCATTGGGCTCACGGGCAAAGACGCCTCGCTCATCGAAGCGAAGCAGCTCAAAGTTGAGGCGCCTTCAAAAGCGTTGAGTACGCCAGAAATCATTGATATTGGTCAGGTCGGTGAGGTCACTAACATCAATCGCGAAGTCCTCGATATTGCGACCCAAAGCGATCTAATTCCAGTCATCGCACCCATCGGCTCCGGGCCATCTGGAGAAACCTTTAACATCAATGCAGATTTGGTGGCAGGCGCCATCGCATCGAGCCTTGCGGCTGAAAAACTCATCCTACTCACCGATATTGAAGGCATCCAAGACGCCCAGGGACAACTGATCAGTAGTCTAGGACCCAGTTCCGTCAAAGGATTGATCGATGAAGGCACGATTTCCGGAGGCATGTTGCCAAAAATCCAATGCGCGCTCGAGGCTGTCGCAGGCGGTGTAACCAGCGCCCATATCATTGATGGACGCGTCGCCCATGCTGTATTGCTCGAAGTCCTCACAGATGAAGGCGTGGGCACCAAAATTGGCGAGGTTTCATGACCGATCCCGGCAAAAGAAAGCCCAGTCAACGTAAAGCAGAGATTCTTCATGTACTCGCCGGTATGCTCGAGGCGCAGCCCGGCACGCGGCTCACTACCGCCAAGCTTGCTGAAGCAGTGAACGTGTCAGAAGCAGCGCTGTACCGGCATTTTCCAAGCAAAGCCAAAATGTATGAGGCGCTGATGGAATTTGCTGAGGCATCGGTTTTCGAGCGTATTTCTATCATTCTCTCTACAACGCAAGACCCTTTTGAGCGAAGCGAGCAAATTGTTTCGTTGGTCCTCACTTTCTGCGAGAAGAATCCAGGAATTACGCGCCTAATGACAGGAGAGCCCCTCGCTGGAGAATCACCAAGGCTACGGCAGCGTGCTGGTTTATTTTTTGAGCGAATAGAAACCCAGCTTAGGCAGATTTTCAGAGAGACACATTTGACCCCTGATCAGGAGTTATCTCTCAATCCTAGTGAAGCAGCCAGCCTTCTCTCTATCCTGCTCGAGGGTAAGGTCATTCAGTTTGTGCGCAGTGACTTTAAACTTTCCCCAACCCTTGAATTGCCAAACCAGGTTTCAAGGGTGCTGCAAGCATTAAAGGCCTCCCCCTCGGCAACACCTGCCCCGTAGCTTAATCCGGGTTTACGCCATAGGTTTCCCGATAGTCCAGCATGGTACCAATGTCGATGTCGAGGGCGTTACGCTGCGCAAATTGGATGATGTCACTGAAAGAAACCAGGCTCAGCACCGGAATGTTAAACGTTTCTTCAACTTCCTGAATCGCACTTCGCTGCTCGTCCTGTCCGCACTCTTGGCGATCAATCGCGACAATCACCCCGGCAACCTGTGCTCCTGCATCTTCAATGAGACCCATCGCTTCTCTGATTGCCGTACCGGCGGTGATCACATCATCGACGATCATCACTCTGCCGTTAAGGGGCGCCCCAACCAAAAGCCCCCCTTCACCATGATCTTTGATTTCTTTGCGGGCATAGCTGTAGGGAACTGACCGATGATGACCACGAGCTAAACTGATCGCAGCCGCAGACACTAAGGGAATCCCTTTGTAGGGCGGGCCAAACAACACATCGAAGTCAGCCTCCGATCGAACCAGTTTTTCAGCATAAAAATCGCCAAGACTGGACAGCGCAGCGCCGGTTTGAAATTGTCCCGCATTAAAAAAATAGGGGCTCTTACGACCAGACTTTAATTGAAAGGATCCAAACTTCAGAACATCGTTTGCCAGTGCCAGTCGGATAAACCCATCTGCATCAAAAGCCGCCATGTTAGGCGCTCGCCCTACTGTGCTTCTGCAGCTCGAGCAACGTCTGTATTCCACCGCTCGCCAGGTCCAGCAGCGCATCCAATTCAGAGCGATCAAAGGGCGCAGCTTCAGCCGTACCCTGCACCTCAATAAATGCACCTGCCTCGGTCATAACAACATTCATATCGGTGTCTGCCGCCGAATCCTCGACGTATTCCAAGTCCAACATCGGCTCGCCCTCAACGACGCCCACAGAGACAGAGGCGACATAGGTCCGTTCGATCTTATGCTGATCGGGAAGTTGATCAATCGCGTCAAATAGCGCCACACAGGCCCCTGTAATGGCCGCAGTCCGAGTTCCACCGTCGGCCTGAATCACGTCACAATCAATCTTAAGCGTATATTCTCCTAAGGTTTTTAAATTCACAGCGGCTCGCAGGGCCCGACCGATCAAGCGTTGGATTTCTTGTGTGCGTCCCGATTGCTTGCCTCGAGCAGCCTCTCGCCCCATTCGCTCATGGGTTGACCGAGGCAGCATGCCATATTCCGCCGTAATCCAACCTTGGCCCTTGCCCCGCAAAAAAGGTGGTACACCCGATTCAAGAGAGGCCGTACAGATCACTTGCGTGTCCCCGAAGGAAACCAGCACCGAGCCTTCTGCGTGCTTGTTGTACTGTCTAACGATGGAAACAGGCCGGAGCGCGTCGAGTTGGCGTTCGTTGGATCGAATAAAAGACGTCATAAAATTCCAAAAATGGATCGAGTGAACTACGATTATACTTCTTTGAATTCCTTAAGCGAGAATTGCTGATGACCATTAGCAGTATGACCGGCTTTGCCAGCGCCGAAAATGAGGCTCTGGTCTGGGAAATTCGAGCCGTGAACCATCGATTTCTCGAACTGAACTTTCGACTACCCGAGGTTTGTCGTCACCTGGAGCCAGCGCTAAGAGCAGCCGCCAAAAAGCAACTGGCCCGGGGCAAGGTCGACTGCACACTGCGTCAAACAAATGACACTGAGGCACGTCTCGAGATCAATTCTGGAGTCGTCGAACAAGTCAAAGCCGCGGTCGGGTCAATCGATCATTTGACCCAGGAGAAAACCCAACTTTCTGGACTGGACCTTTTAAAGTGGCCTGGTGTGCTGACCCATGCCGCCGCAGGACCCGATGACCTCGCCATTCTTGACGGGTTTAACACCGCTTTGAACCTTTTTAAAGCAAACCGAGAAAGAGAGGGAGCAGCAACAGCGGAGAGTATTTTGAACCGGCTGGATCTGATCATGGATCTCATGACAGGGGTTAAAACTGAGATTGCTTCGATCATCCAAAGCGCCGAGGCTAGATTGATTGCAAGGTTTGATGCCCTAAAACTCGATCTTGACTCAGAACGGTTGCACCAGGAAATCGTTCTGCTTACCAGCAAAGCCGATGTCGCTGAAGAAATCGATCGCATTGATGCCCACGTCAGGGAAGTCAGGCGGTGCCTCGCGGCGGAGGGTCCAGTGGGTCGTCGTCTAGACTTTCTCATGCAGGAGCTCAACCGGGAGGCCAATACATTGGCGTCCAAATCGATCGCCACCGAATCTACCTTTTCGGCGGTTGAGCTTAAGGTTGCCATCGAGCAGATGCGCGAGCAAATCCAAAATCTAGAATGATCAAAAGCATCCCTGAGCTGACAATTGCAAGCACGCCGCGCATCTTTTAGTATCTCCGGCTCTTTCATCACGCCTTCTTATCAGCGGGACTTCTGATGGGTTCAAAGGATTCTTCAAAACGCGGCAACGTCTTCGTTATCGCAGCCGCCTCAGGTACGGGTAAAACCAGCCTCGTCAGCGCCCTTTTATCCCAACATTCTGACGCTGCCGTCAGTATCTCACACACAACCAGGACCAAAAGAGCCAACGAAACCGATGGTGAAAACTACTTTTTTGTTGATCGTTCAGAATTTTTAGCGCTAGTCGATCAAGGGCAATTTATCGAGCATGCCGAAGTCTTTGACAATCTTTATGGAACCAGTCTGCAAGAAATGGAGCGCATTACCGCCGCTGGACAGCAAATGATTCTCGAAATCGATTGGCAAGGTGCGCTCCAGGTTAAAGCAAAAATGCCCCAGGCAAGGCTCGTCTTTATCCTGCCACCGTCACTCAACAGCTTACGAGAACGGCTTATCAACCGGGGTCAAGACGATGCGGCGACCGTAGAGCGACGCCATGCTGGGGCGCTCACCGAGATTGCGCAATGTATCCACTTTGATTATCTCCTGATTAACGACAATTTTGATGAGGCGCTGGCAGGCCTGGAGACAATCGTCTTCGATGATGCGGCTGAATTCACCCGGGTGAAACAGTCCCAGCGCCATCAGGCTTTAATCGATCAGTTAACAGCCACTGACGAGTAAAATCTGGCGTGTTGCGGGGCGATCTTTTTACCGATAGAATGCGCTCCCCGGCAAAGTTAGACGCCGAACTTACACCTCGACCCTGATCAAGGAGCGCCCTATGGCCCGAGTTACCGTAGAAGATTGTTTGGAAAACGTCGATAACCGCTTTGAGCTTGTTATGGTCGCCAGCAAGCGTGCGCGACAACTGGCAACAGAAGGGAAAGATCCAATGGTTCCGGTTGAAAACGACAAGCCTACAGTTTTGGCCTTGCGGGAAATCGCCGATGGCCTGGTTGGCCCTGACATTCTCACTGAGAAGCCCAAAGAGGATTTCGAGCCCATGTCGATGGAACTCCTCGCCGAAACGTTTGACCGAGCACCCGATCCCGAGTTCTAAAGACCCTCTGGCCCGCGGGTCCACGGGTTTATTTCCAATTTTTCTCGTCTAAATCTGAAGACTACCTTCAATTTCTATAAATCGTTGGTATAGTCATCTGATGCAGACCATCGATGCGCTTGCCACCCAACTCACCCAATATCTTGATCAAAATCAGGTTGATCACGTCGTGCGGGCGTTTGAATTCGCGGAAGTTGCTCACGAAGGCCAATTTAGGAAGTCCGGCGAACCCTACATCAACCATCCGTTGGCTGTCGCGGCTATCCTCGCCGAAATGCGTATGGACCATCAGTGTTTGATGGCGGCGCTGCTCCATGATGTGATCGAAGATACCGGGGTTCCCAAGCATCAAATCGGCTCGGAATTTGACAAAGAGGTCGCGGAGTTGGTGGACGGCGTCAGTAAATTGAGCAGCATGTTCCACTCCCGGGCCGAAGCCCAAGCGGAAAATTTTCAAAAAATGACCCTGGCGATGGCCAAAGACATTCGAGTCATTCTGGTCAAACTCGCGGACCGGCTCCACAACATGCGCACATTGGGTTATTTGGCGCCAGAAAAAAGGCGCCGCATCGCTAAGGAGACCCTAGAAATTTACGCTCCGATCGCGCTCAGGCTCGGTATGAATCAGATTCGTGTCGAATTCGAAGAATTAGGCTTTAGAGCATTGTACCCACTTCGGTCCAGCATGATTGAAAAAGCCGTGCGACGCGCTCGAGGCAACCGCAAAGAGGTGGTGGGTAAGATCCTGAAGTCAATTGAGGTCTGCCTTGATCGAGATCAACTCGGTGCTGAAGTCTTTGGGCGAGAAAAGCATCTCTACAGCATCTACGACAAGATGCGCGCTAAACGCCGATCCTTTACCGAAATCATGGACGTCTACGCGTTCAGAATCATCGTTGATGACGTTGATACCTGCTACCGAACATTGGGCGCAGTTCATAACCTCTACAAACCCGTCGCGGGTCGGTTCAAAGATTATATTGCGATCCCCAAGGCGAACGGCTATCAATCTCTTCATACGACGCTGTTCGGGATGCACGGGCTGCCCATTGAAATACAAATTCGAACCCATGAGATGGAAGAGTTTGCCAATCGCGGGATCGCCGGACACTGGCTCTATAAGAGCCAAGACACAGCGGCCTCCCCCAGCCACAAACGGGCCCGGGAATGGATGCAAGGCCTGCTCGAACTGCAGCAGAGCGCAGGCAACTCTCTCGAATTTATCGAGAATGTTAAAATCGACTTGTTCCCGGATGAGGTGTATATCTTTAGTCCGATGGGGGAAATCTACGAGTTGCCACAAGGTTCGACCGCGATCGATTTTGCCTACGCTGTCCACACAGACATCGGAAATTCCTGCGTAGCCTGCAGAATCGATCGCCGCTTAGCGCCCTTGAGTACTGCTTTAGAGAGCGGTCAGACCGTTGAGATCATCAGAGCTTCAGGGGCCTTGCCCAATCCTGCTTGGCTGAGCTTTATCGTGACTGGAAAGGCCCGCAGCGGGATCAGAAATGCTTTGAAGGAGCAGCAAGTCAATGAATCGATCATCCTGGGCCGAAGACTGATTGATCGTGCACTGGCCACCTTAAATCGAAGTCTCGACCAGGTCGGTGAAAGCGCAATGACAAGCGTGGTCGAAAGAGCCAAATTGGCACACTTTGATGACCTGCTTGCAGAAATCGGCCTAGGCAACCAAATGGCAAGTGTGGTCGCAAGGCGGTTAGTAGAGGATCAGCCTGGGACACCCGAGCACAGCACTGGAGACGCTCAAGGCCCCTTATCGATCAAAGGAACCGAGGGATTGGTTGTTAACTACGCACGCTGTTGCCGTCCTATTCCAGGGGACCCCATCATCGGACACCTCAGTGCCGGGCGGGGCATTGTGATTCATCTTGAATCCTGCAAAAACATGAGCGAACTCAGAGAGAAGCCCGAAGAAATGATGGCTGTCCGCTGGGAGGATCAACTTGATCAGGAGTTTGCGGTCGAACTGCGGGCTGAACTCGAACACGAAAAAGGACTGATTGCAGTGCTCGCTTCAACGATTACCGGCGCCGATGCAAATATCGATCGCATCAGCATTATCGAACGCGATGCACACCTTGCAACCGTCAATCTGGTCATCAATGTGAGCGATCGAGTTCATCTTGCTCGGGTCATCCGTAAAATTCGTCATATCCACAACATTAATAAAATCCTTAGGGTCAGAAGCTAGTGACAACCTCGCTCACTGAAATCTCAACCCCAAATGCCCCCGCTGCCATCGGGCCTTATTCCCAGGGCGTGCAATTTAAGGGCCTAATCTTTATCAGCGGTCAACTTGGACTGGATCCCAAAGCGGGCACATTAGTCGGCCCTGATGTTTTAAATCAAGCTCAACAAATCCTACTCAATCTGGCAGCGATCGCCGAATCAGCCAAGACGCCTCTGAGCCGTTTGTTAAAATTAACCATCTACCTCGTCGATCTGGGCGACTTCGATGCGGTTAATCAATTACTCCAGCAAAGCTTCAAACAACCCTACCCTGCTAGAACCACCATTGGCGTCAATGCCTTGCCCAAAGGGGCTCGAATTGAGATTGACGCGATATTGGCCAAAGCTGATGGCTGACGCCCTGCGTCAAACGGACATCCGAACCTTAAAGGGCATTGGTCCAGCTCAGAGCCAGAAGCTCAATCGTCTGGGTATCCACACGATTCAAGATCTATTGCTGCATCTTCCTCACCGCTACGAGGATCGCACCCGTATCACACCGATCGCCGCACTCAACGTTGAACAAGGCGCTGTGATCGAAGGAGACGTCGTGCAAGTGGCGGTGCAATTTGGAAGACGACGCAGTCTGGTGGTCACGCTTCGTGATACCTCTGGGCAACTCACATTGCGGTTCTTTCACTTCTCTAAAGCACAACAAAAAGGCCTTGAAGCCAAGCCCAGATTACGGTGCTATGGCGCGCCGCGTCGGGGAGCGTCGGGTCTTGAACTCTACCATCCCGAATATTCTCTTTCAGCAACAGCGCCGCTCAGCAAAACCCTGACACCCGTTTATCCCGCCACAGACGGTATCACTCAAAACTTTATTCGACGAACCATCACACAAGCGTTATCACTGCCCATACTCACGGAGGGTCTACCACCCCTGATTCCAAATAGCGCCTATCCCGATTTAATGACCTGTCTAAAACACCTGCATGCGCCGCCAGAAGACGTTGATGTCATGCAGTTATTGGCTGGATTAGATCCCTGTCAAAGAACCCTGGCGCTTGAGGAACTCACCGCCTACCAACTAGGCCTCGTAAAAATAAAAGCCCAACTCTCTATGCGGTCGGCGCCCAGCCTTATTCCTGATCAGAGCCAAATAGATGCGTTTCATCAGCAGCTGGGTTTTCAACTGACAGCCGCCCAAGCCCGGGTGATTGAGGAAATTTTCCAAGGTCTGGGATCCAAGACCCCTATGCTGAGGCTTGTACAAGGTGATGTTGGATCGGGTAAAACCGTGGTTGCAGCGTTTAGTGCACTGGTTGCAATCACCAGTGGCCAACAAGTGGCCTTGATGGCACCGACTGAAATCTTAGCGGCACAACACCATCAAACCTTCGAGCAATGGCTCCAGCCATTGGGTATGGTCCCGCGTTTAATCACCGGAAGCCTAAAAGCCAGTGTCCGTAAGGCCCATCTAGACGCGCTCAATCGGGGTGAGACCGAGATGGTCATCGGCACCCATGCACTTTTCCAAGAAGGCGTCGAATTTTCACGGTTAGGGCTCATAATCATTGATGAGCAGCATCGCTTTGGGGTTCATCAACGGATGGCTTTGCGGGATAAAGGTCGCGAAAACCAATCAACACCTCATCAACTGATCATGACTGCGACCCCAATACCTCGCACACTGACCATGACGCTCTATGCCAACATGGACTGTTCAATCATCGACGAACTGCCCCCAGGACGTACCCCCATCGAAACCCGGGTGCTCGCAAATAATAAAAGGCACAGCGTCATGGAGCGACTGAGGGATGCCTGCAGTGAGGGTGCCCAAGCCTACTGGGTTTGCACGCTCATCGACCCCTCTGAAACCTTGAATGCCCAGGCTGCAGAAACCCTACTTGAAGAACTCAGACGAGAACTACCCGACCTCGCCGTAGAACTGATCCACGGGAAGATGTCCAACGCTGACAAGCAACAAGTCATGACTGATTTCAAGGCAGGGCACACGCAAATTCTAGTCGCGACCACAGTTATCGAAGTCGGGGTCGATGTGCCCAATGCCAGTTTTATGGTGATCGAAAATGCAGAACGACTGGGTTTGACGCAATTGCACCAATTAAGGGGCCGAATCGGCAGGGGCGCCAAAGAAAGTTATTGTCTTTTGCTCTACCAACCCCCCCTTGGGCAGCTCTCAAAACAGCGTCTAGGCGTAATGCGCGACTCTCAAGATGGTTTTCATATCGCGGAGCAGGACCTGGCGATTCGTGGACCTGGCGATGTCCTTGGGGAACGGCAATCCGGAGAAGTCGCCTTTAAAATCGCAGACCTTGCGAGGGACGATGACCTACTGCCTCAAGCCCATCGCATTGCGCAGACCCTCGCATCCCAACAAGAAGAGCAAGCAGAAGCTTTGATCAGTCGTTGGATTGGCACTGTCGAACACTACCAACAGGCTTAACTAGGTGGTTGTCTCTTGATTAAACACAGCATCATCAAAACCATCTTCAGATCTCGCCACGACACTGGCTACCGTCGCATCACCCACAACATTCACGACCGTTCTCGACATATCTAACAGGCGATCAACGCCAATAATTAACGCAATGCCCTCAACCGGGAGGCCTACTTGAGTCAATACCAGGGCAAGGGTAATCAACCCAACCCCGGGAACCCCAGCCGTGCCAATAGACGCCATCGTAGCCGTTAAAATCACCATCAAATAACCGGCCATTCCAATATCAACGTTGTAAGCTTGTGCGATAAACACGGTTGCCACACCCTGCATAATCGCTGTGCCGTCCATGTTAATGGTGGCGCCCAAGGGAATTACAAAACTGCCCACACCCTTATCAACCCCAAGCCGTTTCTCTACCGTCTCAAGCGTCACAGGCAAGGTCGCGCCACTGGAGGACGTACTAAAACCAAAGGCCATGACCGGCAGCATTCGCCGATAAAACGTCAACGGGTTGACTCCGACTAGGACGCGAATCAGGATCGAATAGGTCACCGAAAAATGTAGCGCTAAGACCAACAAAACACAGACAAAGTAGGTGATTAGATCATTGATCGCGCCATAACCGAGCTTTGCAAATAGCGTCACCATCAGACAAAAAACGCCAACCGGGGCGGCCTGCATCAGCATCAAAACAAGCTGCATGATGACCTCATTCCAGCGTGCCATCGAGGCACGAAGATTTGTCCCATGCTCACCCGCTCGGGTCATTGCTATGCCCAGCAAAATCGCAAAAACAATGATCTGCAGCATATTGCCTTCGGCCATCGCTTTAATGGGGTTACTTGGAAAAATGTTGATAATCACTTGGACCAGGGAAGGACTTTCCTTGGCGGCGAATGAGGATCCCTCGGCAAGATTGATCCCGAGCCCAGGATTGAGCACATTGGCGACACCAAGCGCCATGACGATTGCAGCAGCCGTGGTGAACAGGTAGAGACCCACGGTCTTAAGGCCAATGGCTCCCATGTTGTTATTACCGGCTAAATTCCCCGCTCCACAGACAAGAGAGACGAAAACCAGCGGCACAACTAAAAGTTTTAAACTCGCGATGAAAACCTGACCGCCAACGTAAAAAACACCGCCCACTATGAAACTAGAGACAATACTGTCCGGATTGAATTCAGCGAAGTGGATCAACGAACCCAAAAGAAAACCGGCCACCATGCCGATGAGAATATTGCGGGTAAGCTTTGCTCGATCCATGGCGTGCTCTCAGTTTGTGGGGCCTATGACGGGCAGACCCTAATCAATTTCAATCATCTCAAAATCAGCTTTACCCACACCGCATTCCGGGCAGACCCAGTCCTCTGGAATATCATCCCAGGCGGTACCCGGCGCAATGCCTTCTTCTTCCAAACCCTCGGCCTCATCATAGATGAGCCCACAAACAATACACTGCCACTTTTTCATAACATCACATCTTTATAATTAAAGGAATTGTGAGTGATGCCGGCGAAAATACTGTCTCGCCTGCTCGCTCAG
>MDTB01153749.1_pt1 | contig 25092 bp, 21 predicted proteins | sample 811161 | NCBI WGS metagenome assembly MDTB01 (sample SAMN05326650, study PRJNA326480) | marine metagenome | isolation source: seawater | place: Mediterranean Sea | collected 2009
CAACCAAAATCAAGTACTGACGATCTTTTTATTTTTGATTTTTTATCATATTTTAGTTTTCTTGCATATGTGTAAACTAGTGATGATTTAACCCAGTTATGAAATTCTCTCATAATCTTAGCAATATTTGTCATCTTCTGATAATATCTGTCTTGTTGTCTATCAGTTGTTATTGTCGAACTTGTAATTTTATTTTCTAATGATTTCTTTTGGTTGTAATATGTTTCAGGATTTGCTAAATTTTTTAACTCTCTTATTGTAACTGCTTCAATCATAGATTTCCAAATTCTTATTGCAGCCCAACTTGAATTACCGTATCTTTTCTGAAATCTTAAAACTGAGTCGGTTTTATCATATCTTGTTCTTAGAACAGTCCATCTGTATTGATGAGGAACATTAAGATTATTGTTATAAATTACTTCTATAACTGTTTTATCCTGAACAATATTATTTTCAATATCTCTAACTTGTCCTTTAACTATTGGTAAAAATACTTCATGATTATTCTCTTCCTTCATAAAAGGAACCGGAACTTCTTTTGTACCTACAGTATCTCCTACGAAAAAATTAGTAATTCTAAATACTTGATTATCTATAGTATCAGGCAATGAATTATCAAAAATATCAAAGTAAGACCCTGTCTCTATATTTTTCTGAAATTCAATGTATACATCCAATGAATTCATTTCTGGTGGTTTGAATTTATATATTGGGTACTTTTGTTCTTTTTTATCCGAAGTATACTTTTGATTGGTTCCTGTATAAATAATACCATCCAAAGTATAGGGACAGTTTATCATCTGGTTTTCCGTACAATTATACCAAATTAATTCCGACAACATAAAAGCTTCTGAATCTAAAGCTCCAGAAGGAAATAAGAATAGTTTCGTACAAAAAATAATATCATTCTCTTTAGCTTGTGATATCAATTCATTAAGTGATTTATAAAATTGATCTATTTTTCCTTGGTAGAAATTCCTTTGTTTCTTAATATCGTATGGGTTTTTCTTATCTGGTTGATATTCTTCATATTTGAATTTAGATGATGTTAATGACTCCGTAACTTTTTTCGTGTAATCTAATCTTACACTAAAATCAGATTCTATTCTAACATCTTTTCCATCATAAAACAGACAATCATAAGTCATGAAAAGGTATTTATTTTGAGAGGTAAGATGAATCAGTTCTCCCTCAATAATAGTATCTTCCTTCAGCTTAAAATTAAAATTTTTTACCATTCTATCTGAAATTTTTCTTACTACTAAGTTATTACTGATAAGATAAAATGAATTATCTGTGTAGTATAATATAAAACTTTCACCATCTGCTTTATCTGTTACTGAATATTTGTTTGGTATTTTATCTAAAATATGTTGAACTTCTGTCGAAATTGGTTGCATCTTGTATAAATTTTTAAATGATTCATTATTTTTTCCATAAACAAGATCCTTATACCTATTTGATATTTTTTCCAATTCATTTCTACTAACAATTTCTTCTGATTCTTCTAATACTTGTTTGATATTAGAAACTTCTTTAATAATTAGATCTAATGTTTTATCTGTTGGTTTTCCTTTAGTAGAATAATCAATTTCCAATTCATACATTTTATCTGATTTATCCAATTCACTAATCGTTTCATTACATTTCACAATTGTAATATCAATAGATAGTTTTTCAGAAGGAGTATCAATCAATACTAAACTTATTCTATTTTTATATCTGAATAATATTTTTTTATCTTCTGATGATGGTAAATTTGCTAGGTCATTTATTGATTTATTATCAATTGGAATTTCACTTGATGTTCTTATTCTAATATCATATTCGTTGAAATCGATTTTTTTTCTATGATCTTTTGTTTTTTTAATAAATTCAAAATTCTTATCGTTAATAAATTGTGTTAATAATATTGAAAATATTGTATGATTTTTTCTTAAAAATACAAAATTTAAAAAATTATTTATTTTCTCATTTTCATTTACTGAAATTCTAAATGAGTCATTATTTGCATAATTATAAACTACGTCTAAGCTTTCATTATAAACTAGTTTATTCTCTTTATCAATATCACTTCTCCATCTTAAATATTTTAATACATTCATAAATTTGTTAAAGGATAGTTTGTTATCATCTCTAAAGTTATTAAACATAACTTCAAATTCATCTTGTTTATTTAAACTACTGAAAAGTTTCTTCACTTGAGAATTACTTTCTAAAAATGACATTATATAATAAAGGATTCATTTCTTAAATATTTATTTTCAATTATTTTTTCTTTATTTTCTAATTGTATATATATGATAAAATACCAAAAATTTAAAAACTTATTAAAAAAACATGAAATTAATTTATTTGATTATGAATACAGGCTTATATTTGATAATATGGGGTTATTAGAAAAAATATGTAATGATGAAAATAAAATTTCAAAAAATATTATCAAAAAGAATAGTAAAATTCAAGTTGGTGGTGATTATGACGATTTGTTATCACCATTTTATATTTTAGGAAAAAGTTTTCAAGATGAATATAAATCAATTATATTTAGAACAAAATTAAAAATGGTAGTCGAAAATTTAAATAATAGTAATTTTGAAAGAGCAAAATTTATATGTAAAAAAAATTTCTATCCAAAAATTATTTAATTTTGATTAGTTTAATTACTTATATTAATATTATCCTTTTTATATAGATGGATAATGATTTTTATTCAATAATTGGTTGTAAAGTAAAATCAAGCAAAGAGGAAGTTTTACAAAAGTATAAAGAAAAAATAAAAAAATATGAAGAACTTTTAGAATATGACCAAAAAACAAAAAATGATATCAAATTATTAAAAACTGCCAAATATGTTTTAACTGATGACGATTTAAGAGAAAAATACGATTCTATGCTAGAGAATAATTATTTAGAAGATCAAAATGATATAAGAATTAGTTTTGATGATAATAATACTGCTTCAAGAAGAGATTTTAAATTAGAAAAAAACGAAAAAAGTGATGCATTATCTAATAGAATTTTTGAAAGATTTGAATTCGATTAGAATTTAAATAAATATTTAAATATCTATGTTTTAATATTTTCTAATTGAATATATTATGAATAGATCAAATATTCTTATATTTATTTTTTTGGTAATGTTTGAATCATATTTAGATCCAGATGTTACTTTATGTGGTAGGCCATTAGGAAAACTTTTACTATTGGCACATCATGTTCTATCAGTTTATATATTAACTGGTTCATTTCTTATAGGCTCACCAGAACTTCATTTTGTAATTAGTATAGTAATCATCCTGTTATGGTTAAAATATAATAGATGTGTAACAACAGTATATAATAATAAATTATGTAACTTTGATAACAATTATAAATTTAAGAACTTTTTTTACCATGCAAGAAATATTTTAAACGTAAAGCATTTTGTGGCTGAGGCATTTTTATTCAAAATATTTTTACTATTAGTATTAGATTTATATTTAATAATGAAAGATACATACAATTATGATATAACTGAATTTTTAACTAATCAAATGAGCCTGAGTAACATGGAAACAATATAAATAATTTTGTAAATAAATTTATCGTATCTATCTTAATGAGCAAAGTGAATATTTTGCTAGATTTAAGTGCAAAAAAAATTCAAAGATTTTTCAAAAATTCTTTGATTTTAAAAAACTATAATTTATTTTTAGATAAGTTTTTTAGTGTACAAATTAATCTTCAAGAATCTATTCAATTAAAAAAAAGTTTAAGTAGTGAAAATGAAAATGTAGAATTAGAAAATAAAAGTATTGAACCTACCGATGTTGTTGATTTTGGAAAATTTAGTAAATTGATAAGACAAAAAGATGTTATTATTATTACAGAAAAATTTATAAAATCTATAGGTGATATTAAATTAGAACCAAAAGTATTACTAACTTCATTACTATTACTTTTTTTTAGAGAAGATCTAGTTGGTCAAGATGATCAAATGAACAATATCGATAAAAGTTTAGTTCAATGGGTTAATGAAATCACAGACAAAATATGTAATCTTAAAAATGAATTATCATCAATAAATAAACTTGTAATTTTATTTAATAATTTCCAAATCATATTCAATCAATGGAAAGATTACGATAAATCTAAATTGATAGAATCTATTTTAATTTCATTTAATAACAGATGTGAACATATTGAAAAGATAAAAAATGGTAATGACGATACTATTTTTAAAGATTTAAACTCTAGTAGTAAAGAAGAAATGTTAGCTGTATTAGAAGAACAAAAAAATGATCTACTAAAACAAATTAAATTAACTGACCCTAAAATTGACATTGAATATGTAAAAGAAAATTCTCATCAAATTATTGAACAAATGACTAAAAGTTATGAAATAATGAATAATGAAGTTGCTGCGACTATGAAGAAAGCATATTATAATATGTTATGTGAAGAAATGGAATCTGAAAATATGTTACCAATATTTGATCTTATTAAAGATATTAATAATAGATTACTAATTATTGTTCCACAAAAAAATAGATCATCATTTAACAAAAAATTTGATAGTAATAAAATAATCGAAATCTTAACTAGCGGAAACTGGTCTGAAGAATTAATTTCACATATTAATTTTATCATCGATACTATATTCGTTCTAGGAGCCCCTGGTGACGATAAAGATATGAAAGAATGGAAAAATCATATCATGTCATTGACAAAAGATAATTTTTCAAAAAATTTACCATTAGTATTAATTCAAATTCAAGAAAAAATAGATAGAATATTTTTCCTCTTAAAACAGCTTAGTGAGAAGTAATTAAACATCAGCTTCAATCACATCTCCATCTTCTTTTTCATCCATATTAGATTTTTTACTGTTGTATCTGTAAAATACACCAGTATTTTCACTTAGATCAAATTCTTTAAACTTTTCCTTGTCTAGCAAAGAATCTAGACCAGATTTAGTATCAATTGTTACATCCCCACATCCCAAGTATGATTTATTTCTGTATAACTTGTAGTATAATACTTTTGAGTCTGTGTTATCTTCGATAAATTTTGAATGTTTGGTTTTAATTGAGTTATAGTCTGATTCATCTGATAGTCCGGTCATTGTAAAGAATACCTTATAGTGTGCAAATTTAACAAGTATATCACCTTCATGCTTTTTTCTCAATATTTTCAATGAGTCTAGGGAATTTCCAACGTTATCAAAAGTTAAGAAATAAGAACCCGTTTTTGCAGTCTTTGATTTAGATACCAATCCAACCAAATCATTAAACCAGCTTTCATCAATCTCCACTCCTTCATTTGGTTTAATTAGAAGAGTTTTACCTGCTTTTCTGATGTTTTTCTTTTTGTCCTTTTGGACACTTACGTTCACGTTTAGGGTTTGTTCCGACATTCTTAATACTATATGTTTACATATCTTTAAGTAATTTTAAATCAATTTTTTAATAAAAATGATCTAATTTCTTGACAAATAATTTGATTCCAATCTACCTAATGAATAAATATAAGAAGCATCTCTTAATGTACAATCATACTTAATTGATATTTTGTAAATTTTTTCAAAAGTATCTTCCATCTTTTTGTCAAATCTATCTCTAATATAATTTTCTTCCCAATATTCATCTCTTTTATTTTGTAACCATTCATAGTAAGAAACTAGTACTCCGCCAGAATTAGCAAGAATATCTGGTATAATTGGAATATTTTTACCTTCCAAAATTAATTCAGCTTCATTATCTATTGGGCCATTCGCTGCTTCAACTATTAGATCACAGTTGATATCTTTTGCTATATTTTCATCTATTTGTAATTCTAAAGCACTAGGAATTATCACATTGCAATTTATTTTGAAGAATTCTTCTTTTGATATTTCTTCTCCATGCTCATAACCTTTTAATACCTTATTTTCATTAATATGATCCCTTAAGTTAAATACATTAAATCCTTCTTTTAAATATAAATAACATGTGTGATCTGCAACAGCAACTAAATTCATTCCATATGTACTTAGTACCTCACAAGCTCTATAACCAACTTTTCCAAAACCTTGAACTATATATTTTTTACCTTGTAGATTATAATTATTTTTCTTAGCCCATTCTTTTATCATTATAGCAACCCCTCTTCCAGTAGACTCTTCTCTTACATGACTACCACCATTATTCATTGATTTTCCTGTAAAAATACTTTTCATATTACATGTCAAATGATGATTACCACTAATAATATTGTATTCATCAGTCATCCAATCCATAGTTTGTGAATTAGTATTAACATCTGGAGCTGGAATATCTTTATTAGATCCAATATATGGAAATAAACTCTGGGTAAATTTTCTTGTAATCATTTCTAATTCTTCTTTAGTATAATCTTCAGTTTTAATTTTTAATCCACCTTTTGCTCCTCCAAATGGTATGTCCAATAGAGTACATTTATAAGTCATCCATTGTGCTAGAGCACTAACTTCATTTGATGATACATGATTACTAAATCTAAGTCCACCTTTAAATGGCCCTAAAAAATTATTATGTTGAATTCTATATCCTGAAAATATTTTAACTTCATTATTGATTTTTACAGGAAAGTTTACCTTAATTTCATTCATCGGTTTTGATAATATATTTAATAAACTATCATTAAATGAATATTTTGTAGAAGCTCTTTTTAATTGTTTATGTACGATTGATATGATGTTAGTCATATCCACATATTAATATTTAGAAAAATTATCTTTAAGTTCAATTTAAATTTTTTTCGACAAGAAATTATCTCTAATTTCCTTTATCTTTTTACTTCTATCAATATTTTTTTTATCAGATATTTTTGTATCACCATTAAGAACTTCTCTTAATCCTTCAAATCTAGGATCATCGTAATAATTTTTATGAACAAAAATTGCATTTGTGTTAAAAGCTCTACAAGGTAACATAACATGTAATCTAGTTGTGACAACTAATTCTGCATTTCTATATTTATCAATAATTTCTTTTGCCATTTTTAATCTATCTTCTAGTTTCATACTTGTAAAATAGGAATAATAATATTTGGTGTTAAATTTCTCAAAGTATTCCCAGAGTTTAACACATTTTGGATAAATATGATCTTCTCTCCTCTTCCACGGTTTATCAGGGCCATTATAATGAATTATTTTTGCATCATCAAAGTTATTTTCTAATTGTTCAACAATATTTTTTCTTGAAAATAAATTTTCTTTTTGAAATCCATAATCATAAACATTCCATTTTTTATCTATCTTTTTGAAATTTTTATAGAATATCATGTTCATAATTCCTTGATCATTGTGCTTAAATACTTTCTTTTTTGCTTGGATTTTCATGCATAATTTCAATAAATCAGAATATTTATTTTTTCTAAAGTTATCAAGATTCATTGCCCATACTCCTGCATTAAAACCTAATTCATTATGATCGTAGTTTTCTTTACCTAACTTGCATTTTAAATTTTGATATTCACTCATTAACTGTTTATTATCTTTAATAATTTTATTAAAATCTTTTGAAAATTTATCTGGATCAGTCATACACTTACCTACATTCAAATTTCCACAAGCAAATAATGTATGCTTATTATCTAATGATGCAAATAAATCTGAAATTGGTTTTCTTACTATCAAATCAAGATCTAAATAAAGTAGATTGCCACTAAAATTACTCCATATTTTATCCAAATAAAAGCGACAGTAAACAGATGCAGTTTGAATTTGAGATTCAGCAGTTTTAAAATCATAACATTCGTTAATTTCTCTATTAATATCTGGATATTCTTTCAAAATATTTTTAATAAAAATTTTGTTTCTATGAAACATTGTTCCGAATCTATCTTTTATTATTTTAATTTCTTCATCTGTGCCAAAATAATTAATTAAAAATACTATTTTAGATTTACAGTTTCTATATTCAGAAAGAATAATACTTTTCACAACGGTAAAAAATATATCAATATAATTTTTATCAAAAATAAATGTTACAAGAAATTGATCAAATTCTTTATTTGCATTTATATCGTGTTCAATTTCTTCAAAATCTTTATATTTAGATTTATCAAAATCAATATCTGATATATATCCAACTTTTGAATTTAAATCAACAATATATTTTCCACCTTTCTTTTCATTAACATCATCAAATAATAATGTTAGACAGCCTGTAAAATAAGCATCAATTTCATATTTTTTAAATAATTTTACAGTATATTCATCTCTACATCCTATTGGTTGATGTTTTTTGAAATATTCAACATTCTCTTTTATTAGATTTTCGTCCCATACATGCATACTTACAAATATTGGGTGAATTTTATCTGAAGGTGGGAATTTTTTTATATTATGCATGTACCAACCATTCATTACAAGTTTTATAGGTTCACCGTTATAGTCTGACAATTCCTCTCTATCAACAAAAACATAATCATTTATTCCATGTTTCTTTAAAAAATTTATTCCAGCTAGAGTTTGTATATCATCACCAATATTTACAGTGGATGCCCATAATACACCATATTTTTTAACCTCATTACTAAATTTTTCAATAGTTCTTAATTTATAAAAGTTATATTGTTGGTTAATTTTATTAAAATATATTTCATTAAAATTATTCATCATACAATGATTATATAATAATCATTAGATAATGTTTTTAGACATAAGGAAATTATAAACTATCTGGATCAATAAAGTCTCTCCTAATAGAAGTATTTATATATTCCAAAAAACTTAGTATAGGTTGAAAATCATACCCTTCTATTTTAATGTGAAAATCATAAAAATTTTTATTAATTTCTTTTATTAATTTTTTATCTTGTTCTTTTAATGATGAAGTAAATACACCATATTTGCTATTAATATTATTATCTGTAAATTTTTCATATAAATAAATTTTTACTAATGTTTGTATGAATCTTTTAAAAAAATTAATCTCAGTTAATTTCGAAAATATTTTATTATCATCATCATACCAATAATAATATAAATCAAATACATCTAGAAATTTTACAGATCCATGATTGTTGTCAAATAACATGTGTACATTAAATTCAGATATTTTATCTAAAAATTTAGATGTTTCTGGAATTGCAGTTCTATATAAATAACATATTGATGTTATTCCAGAAATTATTTTTAATTCATAGCTACTTTTTTTGAATTTTCTTAATAAGTCTTTAAGATATAAAACATCAAATGAACTATATAAAATTACATTCTTATTAAGTTTCTTTATATCCAAATTTATAAACCAAATAGGTCCCATTTCTTCTTCATTTTTTAACAAATTATTAAATTGTTGTTCATTAATTACATTCATTTCTTTTAGAAAATAATAAATTTTACATTTGTCTTTAGTATTTTTTTTTAAATGGCTATATTCACATATAAATTTTGTATCATATAAATTTTCACAAAATTTGATTATTGAGGATTGGTCTTTTATTAAGATATTAAATAAATATGGAATATCTAATGATTCTCCTCCATGAATTATTTTAGTAATTCCAGGTTCAGTAAGTAAATCAATTAATACTTTATTTTGAGATTTACTTAAATCAGGAGGATAAAAAAGGAAAATATTTGTTACTTCATTATCTAATTTTATTTCATCATCTTCTAATAATATTTGAAATATTGCAATTTCTTTACTAGCTACTGAATTCTTAATACATTCATTATAATCATTTCCTTTTTTAAAATTACAATTATTAAATTCAAAATCCATCGATATAGTTCTATTTTTAATTTTTTTATTTTTTATAAATTTTAAGAAATAATTTATCATAATACCTATGTCTTTTGATGTACTGCATACGTTTAGCTTATATTTTAAACTTTTTGTTTTATCAATCAATGATTCTTCAAAATATTCTTTTGTATTTATTTCCATATGTATATATATTTTCGTAGATTATAAATCTTTCAATCTACAAAAAATGAATTTAGAAAATCTTTCAATCTACAAAAAATGAATTCATTTCGTAAAGCAAATAATAATATCTTTGAAATAAGATTAATCTGTCAATAAATTAAACATCCCATGAATCATTTGATTCGGAACTATTATTATCCTTTTTAATTATTGGTGAGAAAATATCATCAGGAGATAATAAAGGTTGATATCCATCTTCTGTTATAAACGTATTATCTTTTTGTTTAGGTATTAATTCAGTTTGTGTTGAAATTTCTTCATACACTGGTGGCAAATAATCAGGCGATTTTGGAGGTGAATATGGTGGAGTCGATGGGGTGAAAAAATGTTCCTGATTAGATCCTTTTGGTGGATCTGGTATATTAGGTAATAAAATATCATCCGGATATGAAATTACCGAAACATCAATCGTTTGATTCGAAGTTTTACTGTCACTATTAAATAGTGAGGCCCATTTATTATTACCAACATTATCTGTAAGTGAATCATAATTACCTTCTATTTGATCTTCCTTCATCTGAAATTTGCTATCATTTGGTAATTTGATAGATTCTCCATCTAATTCTACAGAAATTACATCCATTGATTCAGTTGTGTTTGAATCAGTTAAGCTAAGCTTACTATCATACTTTGAGTTTTTTAGGGGTACTAATTTACTATCTAATTTAAAATCAGAATCTGACTTTTCTGAACTTGATTGGATACTATCTGTTCCGTCATTAAGTAATCCTATTAGTTCTTTTCTTAATGATTTCATCTCTTCAATAAATTTTGTTTCTTCTAGCCAAACTTTTACTACATCTAGAATTTCTTTTTTCTTCATTCTAAAATGTTCTTTCGTAAATTCTTCAAAACCTTTTGGTGGATTTTTAATTTTATCTACAATTGCCCATCTTAAGGTTTGAAGTCTTATATTGTCGTTATATTCCTGTGACTTCTTCTTACCTTCCATTGAATGCATTTGTCTCTCCCATCCTGGTTCATTAAAATATGGATTTTTAACAAGAATCAAAGATTGTATAGAAACTAATACTTGTAATAATGTTGATGTAGATGGATTCCATTTTTCGGCAGCACTTCCATTCCAAGTTCCTAATAATGATAGACATACTTTACCACAGTTGTATAGATTTGGATTGAATCTTACTGCTCCGTTTCCAGTGGTATCTAATAAAATTTTTGGCTCTTTACTAGGATATTCATTTGGAAAATGTCCATGAAATTCAAATATGCCATTATGATATGGGGTATCATCAGGACCAGTAATTAGAAAGGTTATTAAACTCAAGTTATTTTTTGATGTTCGTAATATAACACTAGTATCCCAATTGTTAGGTAAATTTTTCTTTAGTGATGATAATTCAGATGATATCCTAATAATTGATTTATTTGACATACCGTTTGTATTATCACTAGCAAAAAATCTATGTGTGTTTGAAAATTTGTAATCTTTAAATATATCAAGTTGTTGCTTACTAACCATTTTCATATATTCTTCTTTTAAATTAGAAATATGATTTTCTGGAAAGTTATTAAATAGTTGAAAAGTAGAATTTTGTTCCTTTTTCTTCGATATATTGAAGATTAGTTTTTGATGTTCATCTTTAATTGTATCATATAATGAAATGAATGAAACATAAAGATTAAGTCTTTTTTCATCATCTGTTGTTTCCAGTAAAATTGCTAAATCGTCTCTAATATTTTTTATGCCTTCGCAAATAGAAATCTTATATTCATCGTTGTTAACTATGTACTTAAATACTTTAGGAATTATTTTAATTACTGAATTATACAGTTGAACATTTCTATTGATTTCTAGTAATGTAGTATCATTAATCGTACTTTTTAAATATTTGAGAACTATTAAACCTTCTTTTGAGAATAGCTTTTTAAGATAATCATCAGAATAATTTTCTAATTCATTACTTATCATTTCTAGTTTGAATGATTTAATTATTTGTTGATTTTCTGAGCTTTTAATGTATTCTTTGATATCCCATGTATTTCTACCAGAATAGCCATATCCAACTCCTGATTTCCAATATTTGTCTTCATTGTTTTGTTGTTCATTTATTTTGTATCTTTTAAAATCAAAACTGAATTTTATTGCTTCAACACTTTCTCCTATTATTATTGCAAATTGAATAATTTTCCTTTCAATATCTGTTGTTTCTTCCGATATATATTCATCTATATTCTCTAGGTTGTTTGCCAACCCTAAAACCAATGATTCGATATTTATAGTTGGATTCCAATTTTCAAGTCTTAATATTTCTAAGTTTGAAATGGTTGCTTCTAAATTTAGCTTAACACTTGGACTAATAATTTTTAATCTCGGAGGATAAAATGGATGTAACTCAGAATCAACTGTTAATAGAAGTTTTATATTAATTCCTTTTTTATTAACAATGTTTATTTCAAAACTAAAAAATTTTGTCTCTTCATTAGAATTAATAAAATGAGGATATTCTTTATTTTCATTAACAATTTTAATCTGATTAATCAAAATATCTATTATTTGCTTTTTAGAATATAATAGGTTTTTTGGAATACTATCAATATTACTTTTATTTATTGTTGAATCGCATTTTGCTGAATTTAATTCGGCAAGTAAGTCTTCATAAATTATATCTGATTTATCAAACTTTCTATATTTGTTTAAAACTCCTAAAGGATCATCATAATTGAATATATCTTTTTTATATTCATTATTTAATATATTAATTTTTTCTCTAACTAAAAGTGTTGTGTAATAAAAAATTTCAATATACATAAGATTAGTAATTGATAAATTTAATTTTTCTATATTTTTATTTAGTAAGAGTTTTTCGAATCTATCACTGGTGTTGCTAATTAATTTTTCTATTAAAATACCTTCTTTTGGATCTCCCATATACAATTTAATTTTCTTCTTCTTATCATAAATTAGAGCTTGAATCTTGGATAATTTAATATTAATCTCATTGAAAAGTACTTTTTCTTGTATTGATTCAACATATACTAAAGGATGAAAACTATTTATAAAATCTGAAGAAGTATCTAATGTCGAAATATAAATAGACATATTTAAAATTTTTTGATTAACAGCTGAGGATTTTTCAAGGTTATCCTTGATTATATTAAATGATTCAGTTAAATCTAATTTAATATAGCTTGACTTCTTAGTAATTTCAAATCTGGCACTACTCGACAAATTCATTACGCTGTTAAGTAAATTATTTTCAACATCACTAAAGTATTCTGTATTTGATTTATTAACTAAATCATCAGTAGATTCTATTGATGACTCTTCTGATAGTTCTTCATCTGAATATAAATAAGACATAATAAAAATTCCTTCTCGATTTGTACAAATTTTTATCAATTTTTTTATGGAGAATTTCTATGATTTTTCCTACGGAAATAAATTATTTGTATTGTGTAACAAATCTGATAGCAAGAATTAATTTCTACATAAACAGAATTTGCATAGCATTTTAATTTTGCGAAGCAAATAAATATATTGATTAAAGGAAGATCACAAAAACATAAATTGATTGCTTTGCAATCGATTCAGCGTAGCTGAAAATAAATACTTTATTCTATTGAAACAAAAATTTGTTTCAAATCAATTTTTTTATTCTATTTTAAATATTGAAATCAGAGATGATAAATATATATCTCCAAATGTAGATTTAACTACTTGATTTTCTAGTTTTGCAATTTCAGAAAAAATATTTATAAACTTACTACCACTCAATTCATTATTTTTAATTTTTATAATTATGTTTTCACTAATCTCTTTAAGAATTAATGAAATAGAATAACCATTTTCATGAACTATTTTTTTAATCTTTGTTAGTGATGTATTAAAATCTAGTTTTGGATTTAGTAAAATACTAATTATTGTTGCTATCTCTTTAGGATTTGGAAGTCCACTTACACTATAACATATTTTAGAGCTAACTTTATTTGCATCACATAATGATACTGTTTGAAGAAGATTTATTGCTTTTCTTAAATCTCCTTTTGAAATTCTAGATATTGTATCTATAATTTCATTTTTGATTTTAATGTTTTCAGAATTTGAAACAAACTTAAGCCTATCTTTCATGTCTTTATCTGAAATAGAATTAAATTTAAATTCAGCACACCTCGATTTTATAGCTGGAATAATTTTATTTTCGTAATTGCAAATTAAACAAAATCTCGTATTATTTGAATATTTTTCTATTATTCTTCTTAATGCAAATTGAGCATCAAATGTCATTGAATCTGCTTCATCTAAAATAATTACTTTTATACCAGATTGAAAGTAATTTTTCTTTTCTGCAAAAGCTTTTATTTCATCTCTAACAGAATTAATTCCTCTGTCGTCTGATGCATCAAGTCTCATTACCATTAGTTTTTTCTTTTTGCCGAAATATTGATCAATTACTGATAAGATAACTGATGTCTTTCCAAATCCTGATCCTCCATAAAATAATAAATGAGGAAAAGAACCATTTTCTATTATATTTTTTAGCGACTCAACTATTTTGTTTTGACCTTTCACGTCATCTAATTTCAAAGGTCTATATTTCTCTACCCAAGGTAGATTGTAATTATTTTGAGTACTTTCATTTGAACTTTTTTGTAAATCACTCATTATAGTATTTCAATCCATGTTTTCCTTAAGTTATTTTTGACTCATAATGAAGTAAGCAAGTTTATGTACCTGAATTAACTCATCACTTCCTTTTATCAAGTTCTGATCAATTTCAATTAAAATCAATATTATCTTACATTTAATTTTATCTTCGATTTTAGATTTGATTATTATGTTATGTAGGCTGTATATTTGATTAACTAATGAATAACCAGAATAATAAAAATACTCAATAAATTGTAAGACATCTTTTTCTTTTTTATTGATACAGTTTTTAATAAATTTTTCAAGCATATCTTGATTAACAACTCCAGAAATTTCATCTATAACCATCGATGTTATTTTGTTACCAAAACAATTATTACATCTTTGAAGAAAATTAATGGCTTTCCTTAAATCACCTCTACAATAACTACATATTTTATCTAATACTTCATTTGTACAATTAAATTTCTCTATTTCAGATATTTGACGAAGCTGATTTTTAATAATATTATCCGGAATTGGTTTAAATCTAAATAGCGAGCATCTCGATACGATTGGGTCAATTATTTTATTATGATAATTACATATAATACAAAACCTTGTAACTTTTGAATACTCTTCCATAATTCTTCTTAATGCATACTGTGATTCAATAGTCATATTATCAGCTTCATCTAATATTATTATTTTCCATGGTGGCAGATTATCATTTACAGAAATTGATTCTTGAGCGTAGTTTTTTATTTTTTCTCTTATGACATTTATTCCTCTTTCATCTGATGCATTTAGTTCTTTAATTCTATTTTGATATTCATTTCCAAATAAATCTCTAGCTAATGACAAAATTGTTGAAGTTTTACCACATCCTGATGGACCAAAAAATAGCAAATGAGGAATATTTTTATTATTTATGAAATTTTTCAGGATTTTTTTTACTTCATCTTGATAACATATTTGCTCCAATTTTTTGGGCCTATTTTTTTCAACCCATGAGTAATATTTCATTAAAAAGAATTATAAATTTACTTTTAAATCGAAAGATTTTTATCTAAATCTATTATATATATGAATCATTTAGAAGGGAAAGAATTATCTGAAAATAATAAATCATATGAATTAGATTTTGGAGATGATCCAAGATGGTATGATGATATTACAATAATTATGAAAAAACCAATGGAATTTTTTCCAAGTAGTGAACTAAGCGTAAATTGTAAAATTAATTCAATGGCTAGATTTGCTATTTATTATGCTATTTTTATAATAGTAATGAATAGAAATCAAAAATGGTTATCTTTACCAGTATGTATATTAATAATATCTTTATTCATTGGAACTACAGAAGGATTTACTAATGAAAACTTTGGAAATTTAAAAAAATGTGTGGAGCCAACTGAAAAAAATCCATTTATGAATTTTACATTAGAAGACTACTACAAAAATCCAAATAGACCATCTAATTGTCCAGTTAATGAAGTTAGAGATAAAATGAAGAAAAAATTCTTAAGCAGAATTGAACCTGATCCAGCTGATTTATGGGGACAAAATATTAGCGATAGAAGTTTTTATACTACTCCTAATACTCAATTAGTTAATGATCAAAAAGGATTCGCTGAATGGTGTTATGGAAAAATAGGTGAATGTAAATCTGATGGTAAAAACTGTCTAAAAAGAGCATTAACTAGAACTTCAAATGGAATGTTTACATCTCCAATATAATAATTGATTATTATCAAAAATTTTCTAAAGAAAAGTTTGATTTTAATTTTTTTATTCTTAATTATTTTAATGTCTACTAAAAAAGTAAAGTATTACGAAAGAGATATGTTTTCTGATGAATCTAATAACAGGGAATCTCTATTAAAAAGAACAACTAATGGCAAAAATGATTTTATAGAAAATGAAAATGAATTAATAATGCCTTCGAATTCAGACGGTAATATGAAAAATTTGTTTGAATATGAAAGTTTAAGTCAAGATAGCTATAATACTCCTTTAAAAATATCAGAAATGAATATCAGGAAACAATTTTCTAATTATCATGGTCATCATATTGGTCCTGGTAAAGGTTTCGGGAACTTGTCTGTTAGTAATGATATAAGACAAGGATCATCAACAAGATTAGATAATACACAAATAAAAATAAGTAAAGAAAAAGAGATTAATAATAGATACGATTTGATTGATAAAAATTTTCAAAATCCACATAATTTAATTTTACCTTTTGCAAGAGGAGGTGAAATCACTAGAAAATCTTTGAAAGAAAAAGATAATGAAGAAGATTATTCAAATAATTCATTAAATGATACTACAAATGATAAAATAAATAAATATAATTTCACATACTAAAATTCGTTAAATATAGTAAAATAAATTATTTTATTTTTTAATGGAAAATAAAAAATATTTTAAAAAATTATTAAAAGACTATTTGGAACTAAAAAAATTAGATATGATTAGTAATAGTAATGACCAAAATTTACATATTTATTTAGAAAAAATTTATAAAATTATGGATTATATATCAAAACTATCTAGAGATAACGTGTTTTTAGGATCGAATGAAGAAAGTTTAGAAACTTCTATTATTGAATCTTTAGATAGCAATACTTTCAATATTGATTGTGATTTAGAAAAAATTGTTAGTTATATTAAAAAATATTGTTACAGTAAAGTGAGTTCAATATTTGATGAAAATTTAACTGTTGAAGAAAGAAAAATTAGTAATAATATTTTTTTGCCAATTGAAGAAGGGGATTTAGATGCCATATCTATAAGTGAAACTTGTAATAATTTTAGAATTTATAATGATGATGGATCAACGCCACTACATGTTTGTATTAAAAATGGAGATACAACTATTTTAAAAAAATTTCTAAAAAGTGGTGAGTCAATTGATCTTAATGACAAAAATGGTCATTCATTATTAGAATATGCATGTGAATTAAAGGATCCAAATTTGATTTCATTTTTGATATCTCACGGATCAAATCCAAAAAAACATTTATTATTTAGGGAAAATAATAGAGATTGTAAAATGTTAACTAATGACATTGATATAGCTAATATATTAAAAATATGTTTACAAATTGGTGCTCTTACAAGCACAAAAGAATTAGAATATAATGATAAAGCTAGACTATACAATAATCCAGATAATGGAATAGATTTACAAAAAAAATCTTTGTATAGTATTAGACTAAAAGAATTATGTTATAATAAAATTGAAAATGATTATTTGGTTGGATTAGGAAATTTGGAGTTTAAGGACTTCTTTCAATTTTTGAATAATACAATAGTAAATTTATCTGAAGATGATATTGAAACATATTTTAGTATTATTTCTGAAGAATTTGATTATAATTTAAAAAATAAATTAGGGTGTCCCTGCAATTACTTTGAAATTTTGATTATTAGTCTCTTTCCTTTCATTAAGTATGATTTTAACATTAGTACTAAATTTATAATTATAAATGAATTAATATATACTGTAAGAAATATTTTTGAAAAAAATAATCTAAAGTTGAACAAAAAATATTATAATTCTTTACTAAATAAATTATGGGAAGATTATCGAGATGTTGCGCCATTTGACTTTATAGGGATTAATTTATCATGTATTTTTATGAAGATTAAAAATATATTATGATTTTTTAATTTCATTTTTATGTTTTTTATTCCAAAGTTGATTGGATTTATTCTAATTTAAAATTAATACTATAAAAAATTTTTTTCTCATAATACTTATATATTATGAGTTTTACAAGACTTGATTATGATAAGTGTGCTTACAAGAAAACTTTAGAAGAAAGTTGCTCTCCTCTTGATTATCAATTATACATGGGTAAGTACGAAAATTCTAAACAATGTCCAGTAGGTGATCACACTAATAACCTTGAATTTGGAATTAAAACTGATGTTGAAAGTGACTTAAGAGGTCAAACTAGACAAGCTAGTAAATGCCCAGAAGAAAAATTCCCTAAAAATAAAGTAAAGGTACCAGATTTCTCTCCAGCAAGAATGTGCGAACATATTCACTACTTAACACCATCTGGTTTAACTAAGCCAAAGGGTGATGGATTAAAAGATGGATACAAGTTAGAATGTGATGCTAAGTAAATTTATTAATTAAGAATGAATCGAATCAACATTGTTGATTCAATTCATTTAAACTCAATAGAATGTAAATAAAAATATATTAAAAAATTCTCATATTTCTATTTAGTATTATTTTTTTTCTATAGTTTCTTATATATATGTCTTTCAGTAGAATTAATTATGATGAGTCTGCCTATGATTTACAAATGGAAAGATCTAAGGGACCTGGTGATTACAGACTCTTTCCAAATGTAGGAGAACATTGCAAACAAGTATATCCATATAATGATCCAACTAATGCTAAATCTCAAGTATCTTTAGTAAAGAAGGATGATGATTTAACATACGGTGAAATGGCTAATGTTGAAAACTTACTAACTAACAGAGTAAAACATTTACAAAATGGTAACTTGGAAGGTAAAAATGATGAACATAAGAAAATTCCTGTACACCACAAACAAAATGCCAATACCTATCTTGAAATGGAAGATACCAGATTTACCAATCCTATCGACACATACAGAGGAATGAGTTTAACTTCTTTCTTTTTCACTCCATATCTTCACGTAAATCCTCAATGCAAAGTACAATCTATTAAGAATAAATTTGGTTCTTCTTCAAGATTAATTGTTAAAGATTCATACAATGTACCTGATCAATCTGCTTGGGATTCAGGTAAAGGTTTACCTCCAAAAGTAGGAGATCCTGTTATCACTAAAGAAAATAAAAAATGTAAATATGTTTGTGAGGAAAATTAATTAACATATAAAAAATAAAAACTGATTTTGGTATAGAATTTATTTTAACCATTAATAAACTTTTAATGGTTAATGATAAACTTTTTTTTCTATAGTTTCTTAATATGGAATCAATAGTTCTAGGATCTATGGCCTATGCAGGAAACAAAATTAATAAAAATAAAGGAAAACCTATGAAAAAGAAATTAAAAAATAGACCTAATGATGTTTATGATACTAATATTTCTGATAAAATTAATAAAGCTGTACATAAACAAGCAAAAGATACAAAAGAAACTGGATATGCAAAACAATTTGATACAATTATGATTGATAATTTTGATAGTTTACCTGTTGGAGTTAATCAGTCAAATAATACAATTAATGGATATGATGTTAGCCTTCAAAGAGATATAGATTTTACTAATGGTTACTCAGAATTTAGTAAAACTGAGATGCATTATGATATCGTCCCAAAAAAAGATATTATGATTTCTAATATGGCTCCTAACACATCCAAAAGAGAATTTACAACCAATCGTGATTACTCTCATGTTTTAGGTTTACATACTGGTAATGATGAATTGTATATGACAAAAGAAAACTTTACTCCAGTTAATCTGTTTGAACCAATGAAAAATCTTACTTATGTAAATGGGGCTCCTGTTTTCACTGAATATCTTGAAGAAAGATATATTCCATCATATAAAAATAATATGGGTGATTTGCCATTTAAATCAAAAATGAAAGTTACACCTGGTCTAAAAGGACAAGAACAAGAAGCATCATCTGGTAATGCTGTTTATAGAATTTTACCAAGAACAACAGACCAGATTAGAGGTTATACTAATCCTAAAATAGTATATAAAGCTGATAAAGTAGAATCAGGAAAAAGAGGAAATAAACCAGCAATTGATCATAAATTAACAAAATACAAAAGAACAACACATAAAAGTAGAGAAGCTGAATTACCTAATTATCATACTGTTCCTAAGCATATGAAACCAGGTAAATTTAAAAATCCAAATACTAATAGATCAGTAAGTAGAAGTGAATTTGGACATTTACATAATCCTACTGAAGGTCATGTTCAAGATGGCGAATATGAAGCACCTTTTAAAGTTACATACAATGATGATTCTATTAGTAGAGCCGTATCTAATGTTAATAACAAACCAGTTTTACAAAATTCAGGCTCATATTCTAATAATGAAAACGAAAGATCAAGCACAAATCATAATATTACCGGTGTTCTACATAATAATACCGAAGGTTCTTATGCAATTGATCACAAAGATATACCATTAACAACATTAAGACAATTAATGATACATGGAGATAGTAATATTGGTATTACAAATAATAGAGATAACAATACATATGTTTTCTCAAATGATATGATTTTACCTGTAAATAATAGAACAACTACAGGTCCATTATCAAAGGAGGGTAATGTTAATCCTACTGAGAAATTTGGTAATCTTAAACCAACTGATAATGCAAGATCAACTGTTGGAGAGACTACAACAACAAAATCTGTTGAAGGTAATTTAGCACCAGAAACTTATAATACTTATACTAACATTACTGATAAAGCAAAAGGAACAATTAGACAAACAACACAACATGCTAAATATGAAAGTAATGTAAGACCAGAATACTATGCATTAAATTTGGATAATCCTGATCAAGCAAGAATTACTGTTGGAGAAACAACAACTTCAATGACTAAAGAAGGAGTTTTAAATCCTGAGTATAAATATGGAAATTTAATTTTGAGCGATAAAGCTAAGCAAACAATAAGGGAAACAACAAGTTTAATGGGAATTGAAGGTTCATTAAATCCTGATTTTCATGCTATGAATTTAGACAATCCAGATCAGGCAAGAACTACTATTGGTGAAACTACAACATCAATGGTTAAAGAAGGATTTTTAAATCCAGATTTTTATGGAATGAATTTAGATAATCCTGACAATGCAAGAACTACTGTAGGTGAAACAACTTCTTCAATGACTGTTAGTGGTTCCTTAAAACCAGAGTTTTATGGTCAAAACTTAAATTTTAGTGATAACGCAAGAAAAACAGTAGGTGAAACTACTAGTTCAATGACAATTTCTGGATCATTAAATCCTGAACATAAAGAAACTCATTATTATGATCCTACTAACATTTCTAGACAAACTATTAAGCAAACAACTTCATTGTCAAAATATATTAGTAATACATTAAATGCTGAAGGAGGAGCTCCTCATGTTAGAAATAATGATAACGCTAAAACTACTGTAAAAGAAACAACATTAGGTCCTGATGAACAAGCTAATATAAGAAGTAATAATGCAAATATTGTTAGATCTAATGATTCTAAAGCAAAACAAACTGTAAAACAAACTACATTGTATTCAACAGGTGAAAATAACTTATACACTGGAACTGCTACATATACTAAAGATTACAAAGACTTGGCTAAGGGTACAGTTAAAGAAACAACTTTACATTCAACTCAAGGAGGTAGAACCGGTAGAGAAACTCTTGGTTATACTAGAGATACTAAAGATAATGCTAGAGCAACTTTGAAACAAACAACAATTGATAATGTATATACTGGACCATTAGAAGGTCCTGTTAATAAACATGAATCTCAACAAGCTGCTAGAAATGTATGTATAGATGATAGGAGAGAGATTTTAACTTACAATAGACCAGCAGGACCAAAATCAGATAGAATTGGGCCTGTTATTAATAAAAAATCTGTTAATTTAAAGGATGAGCATTATTTAAAAAGAGAAAATGTTGGGTTTTTTGAAAGAAATTGTGAAAAGTTGGTAAAGACATACACAAGAAATAAAAATAATTTAAGTTCTGAAAGAACCGACGGATATACAATTAATGATTCATTTGTAAATACTTTTAAAGAAAATCCTTTAGCAAATGCATTAAATCATCAAAAATAAATAGTTTTTTAAATATAGTTTAGAGAAATCTTTTCTTTAGTCTATATATATGTTTTTAGCAAATGGAGATTTCGATGATAAATTAAAAAAAACAGAGACAATAGAAGGATTTACTAATTCTATTGATTTATTTGGAGTTGGTGAAACACCTAATGTTTCTGATGAGGAGATTATAAATTTTCAAGATATTCTAGTTAAAGAAGAAAAAAATTTAGACAAAATTAAGTCATTGGAAATAGGATCTTTATTTCATAAAAAAATTAGAGATATAATTAGACCAATTTTAAAACCTGGTCTTAAATTATCTGAATTAGCAGAAAGTATAGAAGGTACCTGCATGAGCTTAACAAAAGGTTTAGGTATTAATAAAGGTATAGGATTTCCTTCAAGTTTGTCTGTAAATGAATGTGCTGCTCATTTTACACCATCTAAAGCTCATGATATTACTCTAGATGAAAATTCAATTACTAAAATAGATTTTGGTGTAGAAATTAATGGATGGATAACAGACTGTGCATTTACAATAGCATTTAATGACCAATATATAAATTTACTTAATGCAGTAAAAGAAGCAACATATCATGGTATTAAAACAGTAGCTATGGATCAAGATATTGGAGATTGGGGTGAAGGAATTAGAGAAGTTATGGAGTCTTATGAAGTAACTGTAAATAATAAAACTTATCCAGTTAAATCAATTAAAAACTTAGGAGGTCATAGTATTTTACAGGGTCAAATTCATGGTGGTACTTTTTTGCCAAGTTTTAATATATCAAAAAACATGTTTTCTTACAAGAGAAAATTTACAGAAAATGTATATGCTGTAGAAACTTTTGGATCTTTAGGAAGAGAAAATGTAATTGAAGTATTTAATGAAAATTCAATTTATATGAAAAACTATAGAAGTGGAGAAAGTGATTCATCAATTAGATCAAAATTACCTGAAAAATATATTAAAATCTTTGATATATTGGACAGCACATTTAAGACAATGCCTTTCTGTGATAGATACTTAGAAACAATGAATGTATTTTCAAATTTGAAATTAGACGATTCTAAACAACTAAAAAAATTCAAAACATCAACTATGAATGTTTTTAGTAATTCAGGAATCTATACACCATATCCTCCTCTTTACAGTGATGCAATGACTGCTCAATATGAACATACAATTTATTTATCTGAAAATAAAAAAATAATTTTTTCTCAATCAACTGATTACTGAGTTATAAATAATTTATTTTTAAATTATTTTTTTCAATCCAACTAATAGTTACCGGTCCCAAATATGTATCACAATTATATTCTTCGTCTAATTTTGTTATAAATACCTCTTGAATTAAGTTTTGTTTTATTGCCTCTTCATAAACTGTAGATCCTCCAATTAGCCATATTTCACCATTTTTGTTTGATATATAATCGAATGCAACTTGATATGCTTCTTCTAAGTTTCGAACAACTTTAATACCATCTGATTCATTTAGTGTTGAAGATATAACTATATTATATCTATTTGAAAGTGGACCATTTGGCAAAGATAGAAATGTATTTTTACCCATAATAACAACATTATTTCCTTGTCCTACTGTTAATTTTTTGAATCTTTTAAGATCTCCTTCAATTTTCCAATCAGGGAGTCTATTGTCAATACCAATACCATAATTAGAATCACATGCTACTATCAAATTCATTAATATACCTAGTTTCAGTATATTAATCAATAGTGTTCAAAATCAATTTTTTTTTGAATATTTATAAAATAAATAAATTAAAATCAATATCCCAAAAAAACAGAAAACTTTTAATTGCCTTCTTTTTTTCTCTTCTGGTGTTTCTATTTTTTCTTTAGTATTAATATTTTTTGATGTGCTTGTTTGTACTTTTTTAATTTCATTCTGAATATTGATATAATTTGTACAACTTAATATTATTTCTAAAACATTTAATGGAATTTCATAAAATATGTTAGATTCTTTATCAAATAATTTATTAACTTTGTATTTTTCTAATCCATTATTTATTTCTTTTATTATATCTTCTGGCATATTATTATCAATCATTAATTTTAGCTTATCCTTATTTAATTTTATGATACTAATTTGTTTTTTAAAACTATCAATATTTTTTGTTTTAATCCATAAATCTGTTAGAATTTTAGCTAATGAAAAATTTTTAATATCATTTATATGAATTTTAACACTTATTAATGAAACAATTAATAATAAATCATTTTTATTAATTTTCAGAGAATTTTTTTTAATTTTATTTAATTCAAATTTTAAAAATTTGTAAACTTCATTTAGATCTTTTGGTATTAAATTTGCTGGTAATGGTATAGAAAGTTTTGCAATAAATCTCGAATCTTCATTTTGGATATCAGTGAAATTTTCTTTTATTTTTACCTTTTTGGTTTCCATATATAAATCTTTAGATATTTAATCATTTTAAAAGAAAATATAATAATAAAATTGTTATTATTAAAATAATTAAAGTTACTGAAATAATAATATAATCAAAAGCACCTTCGTAAATAGTTTCTACACTGCTTTCTGAATCTTCAGTTTTATCATCTGCCATATATATTTTGGTAGATTAAAAATATTGACTAAAAACTAATTTAAATTAATTCATCTTTCCATTTTGCAAAATGGAAAGATATTAATCACATTTACTATGTAAAAAGATTAATCACATTTACTATGTAAAAAGATTAATCACATTTACTATGTAAAAAGATTGATCGAAGATCA
>MDTB01005020.1_pt1 | contig 25089 bp, 24 predicted proteins | sample 811161 | NCBI WGS metagenome assembly MDTB01 (sample SAMN05326650, study PRJNA326480) | marine metagenome | isolation source: seawater | place: Mediterranean Sea | collected 2009
ATTTTTCCACCCTCGCGGATTTCCAACGAACGTGCATAAAAAAATCTTTGGAAGTTCCAAAAGCGTTTGGAAGTTCCAAACGCTTTTGGAAGTTCCACTCAAGTGGCACAAGAGTTGCACTTTTACAAAGGGGGTGCTGGCGCGTGCCTGCCGCTATCGCGGGCGACGACGAGATGCAACATTCGCTCCAGGGGATGGCCGCTCCTCTCAAAGCCTTGGCTGTCGTATCGCCCGCGGCGCCAACGGACCCGGCGGCCGAGCCTCCGCGCACGCGGCGCGACAGCAAGGAGAAGCCCGTGGAGACGGTGGCGTCACCGTGTGTCGGGCTTCTGGTGGTAGGAGGTCTCGTGGTGCTGTCCGTGACAGCCACGTATGCCTTTGCGCACTTGGCCATTGACCCTGTAGACATTTCGGTTCCATAGGCTTGGCCGCTCTGTTCGGCTCGCTAGAGCGACTTCAGTACCTGTTTTTTATATAGAGACAACCATGGACGCTCTCGAAGAGTTTGTGGAAAGTGTAGACGCGCTCACACACTCTGCCAGTGAGTGGATTACGAGCAAGGCCGACCAGATCAACGTCACGTTGCCAGAGGTTGCGTCCCCCGAGGCGGTCGTGGCGGGCGCCACGGGGGCGTTGCTGACGCTGCTGCTGACCGTGTACCTGGTGGTGCGGTGCGTCAGTATCATTGTGTGGAAAAGGCGGGTCCGAAACAATGCCCTGATTGTGCAGATGGCGGAGTGTGCACCAGAGGACGACTGCGAAGAGCACGAGCTGGAAAAGCACAATGCTGCGCGTGCCGCGGCCCCAGGAGACTCGGACCACGAGGACGACCTGCTCGCATCCCCGCGCAACTCTCGTAAAACTCAATGTTAACGATTTGGTTAACTATTGAGTTAACCATTGGGAGGGAGAGTCCCTTCGAAGTCGTGCGGAGCGAATGGGAGACAGCTACTGTTAGAGTAGGGTACCTACAGTGGGAGTCCCATTTTCCGCCCGCCTCCAATACGTCTTGCTCCGAGGGTCCCATGTCGCTTGACGATATTGTCAACGGTAACTACGACGACCTGATCCTCGATGCCTGCGCTCGCTTTGAGCGCAACAAGGACCCAGACAAGGAGTACATTGACTGCCTCCTCAAGTTGTGCAACTGGCTGGTCAATTCCAAACCACCGGCGGCCACCGGCTGGACCGGACAGCGCGGCAACGCGCGCAAGCTCAAGGGCGAGATGGAGGTCCGGCTACAGGAGTTGGCAGTGGGCATGATTTCCGGCACATGGTGGCACAAGCAGCTCACCGGCTGGACGCAGTTTGCCGCATGCATGATCTCCATACTGCACATGTGCAAGGACAATGTGCACTGGGGAAAGATTGACGAAATTGTCACAGCTCTTGTCGAGGAGAAGGACAAGATGTACAATGGTCTGCTCAAGCGCGAGCTTGAGAGGTGGAAGGATCAGGGCTCGTGTGGGCCTGCTCCCACGCTGCAGGACGTCAAGGCTGCCAAGTCCCTCGATTATGGGGAGTACAAGTGGAAGAGCATTGAGGACTACTTTATAGTCCTCAAGGGTGCAAGCAAAGACAATGGGCCAAACGCGGCGATGGCGACAATTGTGTACACCGCAATCAGGGAGCTGCAGTCCTGTGTGAAGTCGGAAACTCCTCCTCGCCTAGTACTAGAAATGCTTTCGCACCTAAAATCTCCGCCTGGGTTCATGAGCCTAGACGAGGTGCGGGAGCGGGAACGTACGCAGCGCGCCAAGGACGCTGAGCACGACGACTTTGACCTGGATTCCTCGCCCGAGGACGAGGGACCACGCGAGGAGACCAAAGCCGGCAGCTCTCGCACCAGCACGCCCTCGCCAGTGCTGCCCATCGCGCCGCCGGCGCAGCTGCCCGCCAAGAAGCGCGCTCGCGAGGACGGCCCGAGCGAGGAGTCTGAGCGCACTGGTTGGTCGCCGGATCGCCGCGAGTATGAGAAGCTTGCAGACATGCGCGACAACATCCGCGGAATGATCAAGTCCTACGGCAAGCTGCTCCACTCATTTGAGTATGCAGGCGGAAACCTGGACCGCAACATAGGATTCGCTTACGCCGATGTCAACCCGTTTGTTGACGGCGGCGTCTGCGAATACAGGGAGTTATAGTTTGATGGGAAGCTGAAGCATGGGCATGCCTTCTAGCTGGTCTTCTGAGAAGCCCTTGCGACGGATGCGGAAGCTGCCACCGTTGACGGGGACAAAGCGTGTAGGGTGTTTCGGGGCGCGTCGGGTATAGTAACAGTAGACTGCCACCGCGGCGAGTGGTGCCGCGATGGCGGTTGCGAGGACAATAGTCTCAAACGTAGTTGCTGGGTTTTGTGTGAGTGTGTGTGCACTTTACCATACAACTAAATTCACTCCAACGCCATAGCGCACGACTCCCGACCGCTCTCCTGGAAGACATTTCTTGCCAGCGCAAGGTTTGCAGGCGACATCATCTGTTGCACAATGTGCGGCGACTCGGAGGGTTGCACCTTGGCGCGATACGGCCCAATCCGCAGCTGGTTGGCATAGCCGCTTGTGGCATTATCCAGCATGATTTGCGCCACCCTGTCGACCACCGGACTGCATGGGGGTCGGTAGAGGGGTTCGCGACCGGCTTCCGATTCGGCAGAGTGGTACAGGGTCAGCAGCAGAGACACCACGCCTTGGCCAATTGTGCGCAGACTCGCCTTTTCGTTGAGGCGTTCCAGGACGTCCTCGTCCGCATTGAGCATGCAGCTTCCTAGCAGAAAGAAGCAGCCGCCGCGAAGCACGCTTGCCTGATGTTTGGTGATTTGCTCCGTGACCACAAGCTCGCCGATGACAACTTCGGCCTCGCTGAGCGGATTGTTGGTAAAGATGGCGAGCAAGGGCTCCTGCGTCAACACAGCCAACTCTGCGCTGTCAAAGAATTTGTACTCCGCCACCCAGTCGTTGCGCCACTTGGGCAGCTCTTGTGGCAGCAAGAACAAGGACGTGATGTAATGCACATACTGGTGATACGTGAGACCTGTTTGAGCCACCGTCATCTTTTGGCAAACCGTCAACATTGCGGCGAGGGCGCGCCTGGCTTCGATCCGCAAGTTCATCTCGTACGGCGGCTCCATCCAGCAATCCTCGCCAGGTCGGTTGCGTCGTAGTATGAGCATTGCAGCCATGAGCGCACCCGTCGGGTCCTGTATGGGGTGGCCGTGCACTTCGCAATGGACGACTACAGGCGTGTTGGAGATGCTCATTGTAAAGATGCCTCTGGCGCCGAGCGTGACGTAGTGCTGTATCAACGTGCGCTGACACTTCATGAGTGCGTCGACCGCCGGACCAGTGCGCTGATGGTCGTGCAGTGCTTCCACAAAGCAGGGCGACGACGGGTTGCACGAACTCTTTTGCACGCTTGTCTCCACGTCCGCCGTTTCTGTAGTCTCTGTGGTCTCCGTCGCAACCGTCTCCGTCGCAACCGTCTCCATGGCAACCGTTCGCATGGCGGGTGCCAGCAGCTGCTGCCTCAAGCGACTGACCCAAGTCCAAATGGTAGCGGGAAACGCAAAGCAATCCAAGACAGTCGCAAGTGACATACACGGTCTGTCATGCTTGCTTGCCGCTATTTGGAATGTCGAGGCTTGTCAAATAGAGGCACGCCCTGCCACTTGAACCGATGCGGTCGTCCAGTCCGTCGATTGTTCGCCCCTCACAAAGGGCAAAGCCGCCCAAGCCGCCCAAGCCGCCCAAGGCACCCAAGCCCCCCGGGTCGCCGTCCTTGGGCAGCGCACGAGAACCGGGTTCGCCGTCCCTCGGAGCACGCGACCCTCCCACGGGCGCCGAGAGCTCTCGCAACGTTGCACCAAAGCGCTCCCCAGTGGCGTCGCCCAGCATGCTCGGCTTCTCGCCGACCGAGGCTGGGCGCGAGGGCGCAGACCCACCGCCGCTGGAGCTTCCCGCGGCGTTGACCTCGGCCGTGGACTGCGTCAGCATCGGCGCCGGCAAGGTGCCCGTGCCTGCTCCCGTGCCGGAGGCTCCACCCACGTTTCAAAATGTGTCCTTGGTGGGCGACGCGAGTGGCATCGGCGCCGACGAGGCCTACTCAAACGACGAGGAACAGCTCAACAACTTTCTTAGGCTACATCCGATGCTTTCATTGTACCGTACACGCCTAAACCACAAACCCATTCCCAGTCCCGCGCCTCATCGCTTCCCTGTGTGCGCTCGCAGGGAAGCCACCTCGCAGCGCACGCTGCAGATGCTGGGCACCATGTTTGAAAAGGCTGCCATCACGGCCAAGCACGCGCTGCCGGTGGTGCCCAAGAGCCACGACGACTTGTTCCTGACGGCGGCCGACGAGAAGATTGGCGAGCGGCCGTGCGTCAATGGGGACACCTGCTTGGGAAAGGTGATTGCGCAAGTGCGCTACGGCATGAACACGGACAAGGCGTTTGTGTGCAAGGAGTTTTTGCTGCCGGACCAGCACGCCAAGTTTTTGCGCGGCGAAGGCTTGCCGCAGCGGCAAGGCAAGTGTTTGCTGTGCTCGCGGTACTTTCAGTCCTACGTCTATGTGCTTGCAAGGACAGACCCAGCGTTCAAGGTTGGGCAGTCGCCGCTCGGCATGCAAGTCTTTTGCAATCCGGTCACGCACATCCCAGCGCCCAAGGTCAATGAGGAGGACAACTTGCAGCGGGCCGCTGCCGAGCTGCCGACGAGCGCGTGCAGCGTATCGGCCAAGGATGGGTACAAGCCGTCTGCCACTCTGTTTGTGGACGAGGACTGGTTGACGCTGCGCTCGGCGCGCGAGAGCAACATGGGGCAACTCCTCTTCAAACCGTGCGTCCGCTTTTGCTCCACGCACTACAAGTACGTCAAGGACGACCGTGGCCTCCGCATCGTGCAAGTGGGCATTGGCGCGGACGACAGCGGAGAAGGGCTGCATTTTGTGGTATGCTAAGCACGCCACACCCACTGCCCTGCATACACTTTTCTATACAGTTCATACAATACTTGCGCGTGTGCTCGCAGCGGCCGCCGGCGCGGACGGCCGCGGCGCCGGCGGCAAGTCGCGAGGCGCGCAAGCCAGTCCTCCTGGACTGAGCATGACCTCGCTTCGGCCACTGATGGCAGACATGGAACAGGCCGGCATGCAGCCGGCACTCGAACGTGGAATTGCCATTCTGCGCTTGCGCGTGGTGCTGCCCGCAATGCCCGCATGGCTAACGGAGCTAGACTTTGTGCGTGCGTTTGCGGTGGCCAATCCTTGGGACGTTGGTGCACTGGTGCAGAGCTTGCGTGCCGCGGAGCGACAATTGCGTCTGCGAAGTGCCGCGCGTGCCGCGTCTGTGGGCGCCAAGTGGGAAGTCGTCGATCCACCCGCCGAGGTGCCTGCGCTGCCGGCATGGGCGGCCGATGACCAAGGAGCGCAGACGCGGATGGTCGTAGCCCTAGGCCGTCTGGCCCTTGGGGCAGCCATCGAGGCGGCCATCGTGGAGGAGACCTTGGATCGCGTGGCCCCGGGCGCGCGCACCAACGACGGCGACACGACAACGGGTCGATTGTACCAAGACAGCTTCCTTGCCGCGCTGTGGAGCTCGGCGCACGCACAGTACATTGCATACATACAGTCGGGTGTCGAGGAGCCTCCGCTGCCAGGCATCAGCACTGTGCCGAGTGCGGCGTCGGAGTTTGACCTGAGCGATCTCTTTGCGAGGCGCTTTTGCCAGCGTCTGTGCCCCAAGACGGCCAACTCGTTGCTCTCCGTCTTAATGCGCTCCACGTACGTGCCACCCGTGACCAGACGCCCAACCACCACACCCTTGGCCACTGACGCTCTCCTTTCCTCTTCTTCCCTCGCAGGAACCCGGGTTCTCGCGGCTGGAACACGCTGTTGGACAGCGCGCTGAACGAGAGTCTGGCGACGCGCAACGTTGTCTCGAATGCGGTGGTCGTGGCGCTCGCGGGCATGCATCCCTACCTGCACCCAGTGCTGCGACCCCCGTGGAGCGCGCGCATGCGGATCACGCGGGTGGCACAGCACAAAATAGTAGACGCGGACGCTCGGCGTGCGCTTGTGGACACGGCCGCTGCCACAAAGGAGGCCGTGCGACGCATGCTTGCGAGCACCATGTGCGCGGTGCCGGCCACGCAAGCCGGGTTTGCACACGTCGGTCACCCCGTCGGGTTGCTCGTGTCGCCGCCGTGCAACATGCCGGCACGTGGTATGGAGGGAGCGATGGCGGCCTATGTGCGTGCGGGCATGACAATGGCGATACGCAAGCCCAACGCCACCTACGTTGCCAGTGTGAACGCCGCCTTCCGCACGTCCACTGACGCGGACGAGGCGCCGGCAGAGGAGGGCGTGGTCGAGTGGGACGCGCCGTGGCTAGGTACGCACGTTTTTGCCCCCACTCGCCCTTCCCCACCCCAAAAGCTCTGTACACTGACAGTGTGATCCTTGTTTGTTGCGCAGGCAAAGGGACGGCTAGTGGTGTGCTTTCTTGCACCTCAAATTCCACCGCCATTGAACGCACGTGCACCTATACTGAACTTGTGTCCCTCCCCGCTCCATACAGTTCACCAGAAGGTCCCCCTGGTCACGGTGGCCAGCGACCTGTGGGCGGTGGCCTTTCGCGCCAACTTTCTCGTCTTCTGGGCGCACTGCATGTCCAAGTCGCTGCGCGCGTGTCGCCTGGACGCCGTGCAGCATCGTGCCATCCATGGCCTCAACGCGGCGACCAAGCTGACGCTGCAGTTGACGCAGGAGCAGCAGTTGCAAGCACAGAGGCTGGCGCTTGCCCATCCGTCGGCGGGGTTGCTGACAATCGAGGAGGCGGCCGCGCTGCTGGGAGTCCAAGGCGTCAAGGGCACCTCCAGCAACGGGGGCGCCAAGGGGGCCCAGGACGCGCTGCGTGCATTGTCGGCGGGAGGAGCGGAGGCGGCGGCGCGCCTGTTGGTATTTGCTCGTGCCGCGTGGATCAGCGAGGAAATCTTTGTCATCGAGCTCGGTGCAAACACGAGGCGCATGCAACTGTCCGCCTTGTACAAGCGGTTGGGCCGCACGGACTACGACGTGGAAACGAGTCGCATGGAGGAGCTACCGGTGCACGCGACGCACCTGCACGCGTGCGTCGAGTGTCATCGCGTGGCCAACGCCTTCTCCACCGACGGGGGCAAACCTGGAATCTCGTTCAACGAATTGGGCGTGTCTAGCAGCATGTTGTGCACCGTGTGCGTTGGCGAAGAGGCCGGCACGACGCACATACGGTGCGCCAAACGGTCGTCTGCGGCGCTGCGCACTGCATTGTCGTTTGAAGAAGTCATGGTGGCGCGCGAGATTGAAGCCGAAGACCCCGATGCAGAGGCGGTCGGCAACTTGCTCGGCGGCGCAATCGTGCCGATGGCGGGCGATGCGGATGCCGCCAATGGCATCGCGCAGCGCGTGCGCAGAGACGCCAAGAATGCGCTGGAGCAGCAATCCACGGCGTTGGCGTGTGGCGAACGGCCCATGCTCCGCGTGCCCATCGTCGGCCGAGCAATCCGCCTGTGGAACGAGTGGTATGCGCTGTGCAGTCTTTGTGGCGCCATGCTCCGAGTGCTGCCTCAAAACCGCTACGGTGCGGAGATTTGCTGCCTCAAGTGCGACGCGCAGATGCTGGGCCTGCCGGCGCCCGCGCCACCGGAACGCCGCGCAATCCGCTGTCGCTACTGCGACGCCGTCGACACGGAGCGACGCGCCTCGCGTTGGAAAATCATCAAGGCGCCACTCGACTTGTCGGGGGACAATGCTACCTTGCCGGTACGCTCACAGCACGCACACTCCCCAACGATCCACTCCCACCCTGTGACCTGTGTGTGTACTCGACTCTCGTTTGTGCACAAAAGCCCCCGATGCGGACCACGGCCTACTGTCCAAAGCATTGGCGCTCGTGGCTCGCCGGTGCACACCGCGTCATGCCCACGCGCATCATCTTGTCGCACATTGCGCACAATGCCAAACCCATTTTTTCCACGGGTGCGAACCGCAGCGCTGCGGAGCTCGGTTTTGATGCTCCGGCCAAAGGGCGCAAGCGCCGACGTGGCAAGGGGCCTCGCGAGGAGGGCCCCGAGGAGGAGTGAGTGTACATTTTGAGGGGACCGAGGGGGGTGTGACTGTTAAAACCGGAACAACTGTACTGGACAAGAGGACAAAAAAAGTTGACTACATGCGTGGTCTCACTGCGCGTCGGCTGTGTCCGCGTCCACAGCAGCCGACACAGCCACCGGCTGCACGGGCTGCAGATCCCTCAGCACCACCCAACGCAACAGGGCAGTCGCAAGCTGTTGCTGCGTCAGGCGCTGCGTGACGCTGTCCGACTGAACCAGTGCGTTGCACGTGCGCATGGTCAGCGCGCGCACCGCCTCCAAGCACCCCGTGTCACCGACAGAGTGCACCGTTTCCGGCGACATGACACCTCGCAGCAGACTCTCAACGTGCTGTGCCGTCTGCCAGGGCATGCCCTCCCAGGAGGCCGCCCCTATGCGCTCCGCCTTCCACGTTGCCACGTGCGAAAGTTCGTGGTACAGGGTGCTCGGGCCGTACCACGACGACTTGTGACGCATTTTGTAAACGTCGGCGTTGTGGAGCACGCGTGCTGTGAGCGTCGCGCAGTGTGCAGGGGTGCGGCGTTTGTCGGGGAGCCAGTTGGCCACCCATCTCCCAGGCGGCACCGCGCTCAGGTACCGCGAGAGACTATAGTCCACGCCCAGCTCCATGTCTGCCTCGTTGCGAAGCTTGGCACCGGCGTTGGCTTGGAAGATGGGCACCGCGCGCCAGCGCCCTGCATTCTCCACGAGATAATAATTGTAGCCGTCCGCCTTGTCGGTCTGCCACGCGCTCTTGCGACCAAGGTAGGTGGCAAACTGCGTGCGCAAGCCCTCGTCCACTGGCACCGGCGGCACGAGGAGCTCGCAATGCGCCATTGCCGGGTGGGGTTGAAAGAAACGCACAGCCTTGTCGATGACGCATTCGAGCGTGCTGAGCCGAGGATCCGTGTCTGCGGCCGGCTCCAAAAAGAGGGCGTACACGACGTCGCACGTCGGTGGACCATCGTCCACCTCGGGATCCTTGCCAGCGTGCGCTTTGAGCAAGTTGTGTATCTCATCGGCTCGAAACTTCATACCTACCGGACGCCCTGTACCCACACTCTACCCGATGCAACAACGACACAGGTTATGCACAACAGAGCACTGTTTTTACTGCAGGTCGTTGGGATGGCACACAAGCACATTGCCATGAAGCTTGCCTCCGATGACTTGGTCGCCGACCTCGCGCGTGGCGAGCTCGTTCACTTGCGGCCAGTTGCTTTTGCCATCCTCGTCCATGAGGAGCAGCGCCTTGCCCGCGAGCGCACCGCCCATCGCAGGAATCATCTGGAAGTAGCTGCACTTGATCAGGTTGCAGAGCTTGTCGCCGTCAAACGGACCGTCCACGAGTTTGCGCTCGTTGGCGGCCGTGAGCAGCACGCCTTTGCCAGCGGGCACGTTGGTCAGCACGTGCTCCTCCTTGGTTGCCGTCTCCTCGACAACGCGCTCGTCGTCCGAGTTGTCGTCGGACACGCTCTCCTCGTCCGTTTTCATCGCGAGCTTTTCAGGCGGGCGTCTCTTACCCTTGGCTGCGTCAATCGCTGGCGCGGCGAGTTCGAAGGGACTCTCGGTTGGGGGGAGCGGGGGAGAGTCCCTTCGAAGTCTTGGGCGACGCCAACGGGCCAGCTACGGTTGAGTGAGCGCGCGCCTTGAGGAGGATGGTGTCGCTGGCCGCCAACAAACCAGTCAACCACGCGCTGCAGACGCTCCGCGACGATCTCGAGGCGGCCGAGTTTGTCAACGAGATGAAGGACATGGACATTGCCGAGCTCAAGTCCACACTGGCGAGGACCGAGGAGTGGGCCGGCGCGATGCACGACCGCGCCTGGAAGGCCGAGGTGGCGGCCGAGCAGTGTGAGCGCGAGCTCAAGGTGGTCAAGGCGGAGCTGTGGCGCTTGAGCCAAAAGTACAGTCACATCCGCATGTCGGCCTATCCCACCGGCACGCCGCCCAGTCCGTTGGGCAGCGAGGCAGACCTGTTTGACGACGGTTGGCCACCGCTGCGGTTCAAGGATCCCAGCGAGCCAGACATCTCGGCATGGCCAGAGGAGGAGTGTCTCATGTGCGCCGCCCGCCCGGGCCCGCTCATGGGACTGGACAGCTCGTTCGAGCCGTTTGGCACGTTTGTGAAGCGCGTGGACTCGGGCTCCTCGTGCTAGACACGCGCCACATAACTTGCGAGTAGCGGTCCGCAAGTAGAGTCTTGGTAGGGTCATGCTGGAGAATGTTGAACTGTTGAAAGAGAACAAGAAGGTCCCGTTGAATCAGGTCCCCGCTTGGTTTTACGATGAACTTGTGTGTGGGTATCTTACCAAGGCGGCCTTTCTCTGGTGGTCCAACGTGTGGGCCATGTGCTTGCACATTGTGCTCGCGGTTGTCACCGTAATCGTGTCGATGATGGACGGTCGCACGATGGCCACGCCTAAGCTCACCGTTTACCTCACCAACCTGACGTGGGTGTCCAACCAGACGAACGCGCTGGTTCCACGGTACCAAGCGACCGAAGGCCTCTACTTGTCGCACATGGTCTTGTGGTTCTTCTTGCTGTCGGCGCTTGCCCATGGCACGGTCGTCCTCTTCAACTACAAACAAGCATGGGGTTGCAACGATACAGACTGCAGGAAGCTTGGCCAGTGGTGCAACATCGTGTCGACGGGGTGGTACTTCATCTGGATCCACGAGTGTCGCAACCCACTCAGGTACATGCCCCAACTTTTAGAACGCGCACATTGCACCTGCTTGCTGACTGCGTGTGTACCTGTTCCTCTTGTCAGGTGGGTCGAATACAGCTTCTCCGCAAGCCTGATGGGCATGGTGTTTGCTGTGGCGGGGGGCATCAACCATCTTTACATGGTTTTGATGATTTTTGGATTGCTCTGGAGTGTGATGTTCTTTGGCTACCATGCCGAGGTCGTCAACCGACCCGTCGACAGTGGTACCAAAAAGCCCGTGAGGTGGCAGAACAAGTCCGGGATCGCTCGGCTTGCCCCTCACCTTCTGGGCTATGTGCCGTAAGTGACTGCACATTTGCAACCAACAACGCATCGTACAAAGACAAGTCTCTCACTAACAGAGCTGTGTGGTGTGGTTTGCTCTCAGGTACTCTTTCGTATGGGGACCGCTGTTGCACTCCTTCTTCTGGAACGTGACGGACGCCGAGCAGGCACCACCGGCTTTTGTCTACGCCATCATCATTACGCAGTTCGTGCTCTTCTCCTGCTTTGGCTTCACGCAGTTCGTGCTCCTTTTCCAAGACAACGGTCCGAAAAACTACTACTGGGGCGAATGGAGTTACCAAGTCCTCTCGTTGCTTGCCAAGGGAGTTCTGGGCATGTTGTTGATCGTGAACGTGCTCTTGTTCGACTCGTTTGAGGACGCCGTGGCCGACGACTTGTAGGGAGTGGCTCACTCCCCCCGTGTGCGGTGCAAGGTTGTGTAGTGTAGAGGGGCATGGGTTCGAGACCAGATAGCACATACCCCAACTTTGCCTGTACGCACACCAACACACGGGGGTGTTAGAATAGAGTGGCTGGTAGAAGGACGGTGCGCGGCAGGCGTACTTGGGAAACTGCGTATAAGTGACTCTCTTCCACAGTACGTGCGAACCCTGCATTGTTCTGTTGCGTGCACACACGGGTACGAGATCAGCAAAACGTTGTAACAAACGACCGTGCAAGAATAGGGTGGCACACCTTGGTTGTACTCGATCGGCTCGTGATTGAGAAGCCTTCATACGTGCACACACTTGGTCAGGTTCTGGGGATGGCGTCGTAACAGGATCGGTTTGTGCCCAAACACACCTGATAAACTGCGCGCACGAGCACAAGGGGTAACAAAAAAAATGAGCAACACGCGGCCGCTCCTTGCGTTGCCAGTGCAGCGGCTCCGCTCCGAGGCGCACGCTCAGGAGAAGAATGACGAGATGATGCGCAGGCTGTGGCAGGAGGCGTGGTTTGTGGAGTACAGGCAGCAGCTGACGGCGTATCGGGAGCATCACGGCGAGAGGCCCGTGTATCCGAGTGAGGCCGTGGAGGAGGTGGAGCAGGCAGTGGACGCGTGGATGTGCGAGCGGCATCCGGGGTACACTCGGTGAGGGGCGGCGGCACACCTCGACCATGCGCTCGAGGAGCTTGCGGCTGGCACGCCTGGCCGGCGAAAAAACCACAATCTTTGCCGACACAACGCGAGGCGTTGTGTCAGCATAGGTATTCAAAATTGGGGGAGTGAGGAGAGCACCGCTTCAATCGACTCACCTCGCACTTCATGCTCAGCGCCAAGCACGCCGCAAAGATGCCGATGCTGCGTAAGAACACAAGGGTGTGTCAGTCCTGAACAACGCGTTCAGGGCTACAATGTCATATACCTGAAGGTCTTGCCAAATCGGCGAGGCGTTGAGATTAAGACTTCAGATGGACACGTGGCCCAGTTGTTTTTGGCCATGATTGCCGGTCGTTGGGTGCCCCAGTCCTGCGGACGCACAGGTACGTCAGTACAGAGCATGAGTGGCTAGCTGGCACGTGGACGTACATCACGGTAGATGACGCGCGCCGTTGCCCTCTCGAATGCGCTGTGAAACTTGAGCTGACATGGCGAGCGCACAACACATGTCAGAGGTGGCAAGAGGGTGGCATGGTGCATAGGCTTACGCGCCTGATGTGGCGAGCGCTCAAAACCGCGCTCGTCAATCATCTTGAGCAGTTGCTGCAACGTACGCAAATTCACATCGCCTTGGAATTCGTCGGCTGGCTGGCGTCGGCCGAGCATGTCCTCGGCGCTCGTCTGCTCGCGCTCCTCGCGGTCCAGGACGGCGCTCTTGAGCGTCACGGCCTGCCGCCGCTGCCGCGCCCGCTGACGGAGGCGATCGGAATGCTGCGTAAACTCGTCGAGCAGATTTTGGCTGAAGCAGCATCCGGGCAGGGGTTCGTCGGGCCGTTGGCCAGTGTCGTAATCCTGTTCGTCGGCAGTAGGACCCGTCGCCTGCCGCTCCAGTTGCTGCCGGTCGTACTCGAGACGTCGCAACCGGTCCTGCTCGCGCAGCTCGCGCTCGCGCACCACCTCGGGGTCGTCGGCGGGCAAGCTGTCGAATTGCATCCGACGCCAAGTACCGCTGTCCTCTTGGCAGCACGGGTCGTGTCGCCGGATAGCGGTCGCTATCCAGTGGTCGGCTTCTAGCATATGTGGCACGCATATTCCAGAGCCATGGAGGCCTTGTCCAGTGCATCCAAGGAGCGTCCATGGATGACGTGGTGCGTGGAACGGATGGGTTCGACGTTGCTCATGCTCTTGTTCCTGTGGTGGGCACGCAGCTGCTGGCGCACGGCACGCGCCAACCAAAAGCTCGCGCTTGGCGACGCGCTCGAGTACTCGGCAGCGGAGCGTAGGGGTCTCCTGTTGCCGATGCATAGGGACCGGAGGTGACTCGGTATTGTAAAATTTCAACGTTACTGGTAACCACTCTTACTTGCACATGACCGCGAGCGCGGCCACACACAATCCTTCAAACCCTTGGTGCTTGAGTTGCACGCTGGGTCGTCCTCTACGATCTACGCTGTACACTATCCACTCGTTGCGGTGCGGCACAAAGCCGAGGCGCCGCGTGCCGGGTGGCGGCGGGTCGGTTTCCAAGAAGGGCAATTGTACCCGACCGTGGAAGGCGTCGGATTTGCGGATGGCGTCGGCAGTGCCTCCACGGCCTGCCATCTGGATGCACAATCCCGCGAGCAACGCCGCAATCTTGTGGATCTCCTCCTCGTCCTCCTTCCAGCTCCACTCCGCGCCTCGCATGGCGGCCTCGTGCGCCGATCCGAGTATGGCGGTGTGCTGTTCCGTGGCGACTTGGTTGGCGGCCCTGCTCAGCAATGGCACGCGTCGCACGCCGACCACGCTCGCAGGCAGCGTGAAACTCAAGATGAGGTCGCGCAAGATTTGCTGGCCGGCTTCGGACTCGGCCGAGTCCACGATGGCCTGCAGCTTGAGTTCCCTGAGATTGTCGCGGTTGGCCTCCATCATAAAGTCGGCCATCCCCAGCGTCAAAAAGTTGTCCGGTGCGACTGCACGCTCGTCCCGAGGCTCTTGTGACTCGAGCATCGAGTATTGCAATGCCAAGCCCGAACAGCGAAAGAAGGTAGACGCCAGCACGGACAGCTTGGCCAGGTTGCTGCTGCCAAGCCGAGGTGCCTCGCACACGCACGCGCGGCACACGGCCGTCGGTGTGATACGCAGGACGGCGGCCCAAGCATTGTCCGCTTCCGACTCGACCGAGTCCATCATCTCTTTCAAGGATGTCTTGTACCACATCTCCAGCGTCTCCTCGTCGTGCCGCTTGGCCGGCACCGGCGCACTCAGCACGGGTTCTGTCTCCGCGTCCATTTCCTCGACGCCTTCCTCGTGCGGACCCACGGTATTCATGAGCAACGAGGGCGACAGTGGCAACGTGGCACCCATCTGCGTGGGGCTCGGCGTGGGGTTGCGCACTCGTTGGTCGCACAATACCTGCAGCATGAGCAGCAGTGCCATGGACACTTGCAAGTCGCTGGCCTCGTCGCCCTCCGCCCCCAGCGCCACGCGGCGCTGAATGGAGATGCCCGCGTAGAGGAGCATCTGACGCACCTCGGGTGCGGCGTCGGTGTGCTGACGCAGCAAAAAGTCTCGCAACTCCAGCATGCTGTTGACCGCTGACCGGTGCCACTTGACGGGCAGTGGCTCCGACTCTGGCACACACAGTTTCCTGTGAATGCGCTCTGCAAGAGCGCCCGTGTGCGTGCCGACGCTTTTGTGGGAGGATGGAACACTATGAGCTTTTGATTGAACGGAAGAATCTAACGACTCTTGGTCATCGTCCATCTCCTCCTCCCCCTCTTCATCCGACTTGCTGGACGAACCAAACAGGCTCTCCGCACGCACTGCGTCCATGGAGGACCCGCGTGCTACTACAAAACACGCAGACCAGTATGCCGACAGGCTAGCGAGCGGTTGCTATGCAGGGTGCAGTACAAAACGCACGCGCGGTTTGCGCAGCCACACCGCCGACTGCGGGATCTGAAACTCACGCATCGCGTCCAGCATTGGGATCCAGAGACTCGGCGGGTCTCGCAAGTCCATGGCTTGCAGGCACACCAGCTGTCCGACGCGTTCCTCAAACTCCTCGCAAATGCTTGCCTCTGCGTCGTTGATGCTCAGGTCCCACGCGTCATACAGCACCGTATCCGACTGCACTTCAGGTGCCACGTCAAAAATGTCCACATCGTCGGACGGGTCGGGGTAACCCGCGTCCTCCTTGTTGGGGATGCTCTCGTGCTCAATGGCGGAGAACAACTGGTTGATGTAGGCGTCCTGTAGGCCCTTGTAGGTGGCAGTGTCATCCTCGAACAGCACAAACTCGAGGCGACCATCCCTGGTCATGTTTCCTTGTCCGAGGTCGGTTGAGACCTTTGCATCGCAGCCGCAGCGATCGCGAAACTGCGCTTTGAGGGCCGCCTTCAGCCAGTAGGGTAACGCGCCCACTTGGCAGACGCCAGTCGTTGGTACGGCGCGATAGCCATCGTCATCCTCATTCTCATACACTGGCAGAGAGAGGAACTCGACAAGGTCGGTATCGCTCAGGTCCGGGATGTGCTTGGCCTTGCGCAAGAGCTCCGTGGTCAGCCGCTTGCGCATCTTGCTGTCTCGCAGGATCATTTCCACAAAGTCCTCCGTGTGCTCCTCGGACAGATTGTTGAGTACCATGCCCAAGCTTGACTTCCACAGCGGCGGCACCACGCGCTGGCGCTTGGTTCCTTTCAGGCGGGCACCCTCGGCACTCAACATCTCGCTATGCAAACTCGGAAGACGTGTGCTGGTTATACTGTAAGCTCGTACAAGGAGACACGCGCCTACTTCGAAGGGACTCTCGGTATCGGGGTCCCCCATGCCCGCTCGCTTTGTCGAAATTACAAATCCCATCCACGTGGCGCGCAACACCGACCCTCTCGCCTATGTGCAAACGATGAAGTGGGACATTAGTGCATGGGGTGCCAGCACACTCGACGGCTGGGTCGGCTCGACCAACACTACCAACACGACCAACAGTTTTGCGTTGGCAAGTTTGCTGACGCGTGCGACGGTGGTGCTCTCCAAAGTGCAGCCGCCGCAAGGGCTTGCCTTGTGGGCACTGTGCACGGCAGTCGCGCTTGTACTGCTAAGGTGCGCGCTGTTGCGTCGCGCAACACGCCGAGTAGTCTTAGAGTATGGTCACGCGCACGCGGAGTAAGGGTGTCGTAAAAAACGACGGAGCGCCCGGGTTCAGCTGGGACAGTCCTGTGTTGCCATTTGTGTGTCAAAGTAGGCAAACTTACTGGCCATACCTGCGCGCCAGCTCGTGTCGAGTTCACCTCGGGTTGCCCAGCACTTGATCCTGTTGTACAAGTCTGCAGGGCTTAGGTCTCGGTTGGCGCCGAGAATGGTTGCCGCGATGCCGGCAACGACCGGGGTCGAGAAGGAGGTGCCTGAAATTCTGCGCCCGCCCGTTGTGGAGCTGGCGGCGGCGCCGCCGACACTTGCCCCAGGCGCAGAAATTTGGATGCATGGTCCAAAGTTGGAGAATGACGTGAGATTGTTTCGAAACGTGGTGGCACCGACGGTCATCGTGTTCGGGTTGTTGTTCAGCTGGCGTGTGCATTCCAGTATTCCGCCGTTGCCCGCTGAGTTGAAAACGCTGATGCCGTTCTCGACGGCAATATTGGCCTCTTTGTTGATAGCATCACTACCGCTAGTGGTGCTGATGGCGAAGGTGATAATTGCGGGTGGTTTCCCACGTTCCTGATGGTTGCGTACGATCCACTCAAACCCCGTTATTACGGCTGACATCGACCCCCTGCCGTCGCAGTTGAGCACCTGCACAGACACCACGGTCGCTCGCTTGGCGACTCCAAACGTCTGGCCGGCGATGATGGAGGCGACGGACGTTCCGTGCGCTGAGCACGTAGTGGGAGCCTGAAACTGTCCAGTGCCAATGACGCCCTCATATCCCACCGTGCCGCCGCAAATCACCCGCCGGACACGAGGGCACCTAGGGGCGAAGCCCCCCTCGGCGCGAGAGCCGTCGTTGGGTCCACCGGCAAACTCTTGGTGGTCGATGCGAATGCCAGAGTCCATGACGTAGACGACGACGCCCTCGCCCGTCATGCTTCCAAAGACGAATCGATTATTTCGATTCTCTCGGTGGTCTATACGGTCGAGTCCCCAGAGAACTTGGGCGTTTGGCATCGTGATCTGCCTACCAGAGGCAACATTGTCGAAAAAGGTATACTCCCCTAGATCAACTTGCTCTGCTACAAGAATGCAATCGCTCTCGATCGTAATACCACCTGTAAAGCTTTCGTTGGCCGGCTCGTTGACGCCGGCCTGGTGAAACTCGGTGAGGCGTTGCTCAGTAAAGTAGCCACTAAACATGTTGGTATAGTTTGAGCGGTACGTCACATTCTCGCCCTCGCCCAGTGTGTCGATCAGGGCAAAGAATGCATCACTCTGCGTACCATTCTTTCCAAGGTTCATTGAAACAATGACCTCGCCCATCGTGTAGCCATTCTCGCACGTCCTTCCGAGGCTTTCGTAGATGTTTGCTGGAGTGTCGGTAGGCGTCCCGTCGGGCTTGCGACCGTATGGGTCTCTGTATGCAACGATTTTCGTCGTCGTCGTAGGTTCAAGAGTGACAGTCGTGATGACGCTGCCAATGCCCCCGCCAATGGCCGCGGCGGCCACAAAGCCCAAGGTGAGCAAACATACGCCCGTTCGCGGGTGCGGGTCAGCATCCTCTTCCAGAGGGACGCGCGTTCCACGTTCTCGATCGCGCCACCGCCACCATGTCCAGCTCATGACTGGCGATACTTTTTGAGCACACCCCGGTGGCGGGTGTCTTGCTTGAAAAACGTTATACAAATGCTTTATCACAGACATGGCTTACGACGGGTCTCGCGACGTTTTGCCACGCCCGGGCTCAGTTGGGGCAGTCCGTCGCCATACGCGTGTCAAAGTGTGCAAACAAATTGGGCGTATCCCCCGCCAGCCAGTTTGTGGTGATTACATTTGGGCTTGCCCAGCACTTGATGCGACGCATGATGTCTGCAGGGCTTAGGTCTCGGTTGGCGCCGAGTATGGTTGCCGCGATGCCAGCGACGTACGCCATCGAGTAGGAAGTGCCCTGACTCACACTGCTGGTCGTCGTGGAAGAGGAGATGGCGCCGCGGACGTCCTGTCCAGGCGCAGAAATTTGGACGCATGGTCCAAAGTTGGAAAAGGAGGTCCAATTGTCTTGAAACATGGTGGCACCGACGGTCATTACGTTCGGATTGTCGTTCAGCTCGCGTCCGCATTTTGTGTTTGTTCCGATAGGTGCGCCGTTGCCCGCTGAGTTGAAAACGCTGATGCCGGCCCCGATGGCGAAATTGGCGATACGGTTGAGAGAAACACCGTTGAATGTGCTGGCCGAGTACGCGATGATTGAGGCTGGGTTGTCACCTTCCCTGTGGTTGCCGATGATCCAGTCCATTGAAGCAATCGAGTGAGTCCTCTCTCCACGACCAGAGCAGTCGAGCGCCGCTACAGACACCACGGTCGCTCGCTTGGCGACTCCGAGCGTCTGGCCGGCGATGAGGGAGGCGACCATAGTGCCGTGCGACGAGCACGTAGCGGGAGGAGCTTGCAAATGTCCATCGCCAATGACACCCTTGTACCCAAAATCCAGTCCGCATCGCGGGCCACCTGGGAGAGTTGGGCAGTGGGCGGAGAAGCCCGCCTTTGCGCGAGAGCCGTCGTTGGGTCCACCGCCAAACTCTTGGTGGTCAATGCGGATGTCAGAGTCTACGACGTAGACGACGACGTCCTCGCCCGTCATGCTTCCAAAAGCGAATCGATTATCTCGAACCCGTTCGTTGTCTATACGGTCGAGTCCCCAGAGACCACGATCCGTTCGCACGTCCTGTGTACCAGCGGCAACATTGTTGAAAAAGGCATACGGCTCTCCCTCTGCTGCCTCTGCTACGACGATGCAATTGCTCTCGATCGTAATACCACCTGTAAAGCTTTCGTTGGCCGGCTCGTTGACGCCGTCCTGGTGAAACTCGATGAGGCGTTGCTCAGTAAAGTAGCCACTAAACATGTTGGTATAGTTTGAGCGGTACGTCACATTCTCGCCCAGCGTGTCGATCAGGGCAAAGAATGCATCACTCTGCGTACCATCCTCCGCAAGCTCCATTGAAACAATGACCTCGCCCATCGTGTAACCATTCTCGCACACCCTTCCGAGACTTTCATAGATGTTTGTTGGAGTGTCGGTGGGCGTCCCGTCGGGCTTGCGACCGTTTGGGTATCTGTATGCAACGATTTCCGTCGTCGTCCTAGGTTCAAGAGTGACAGTCGTGATGACGCTGCCAATGCCCCCGCCAATGGCCGCGGCGGCCACAAAGCCCAAGGTGAGCAAACATACGCCCGTCCGCGAGTCAGCGCCGTTTTTAGGGAGGAGCGTTCCAACTTCTTGATCGCGCTGGAGCCGCCAGACAAACGCCATGACTGGCGACACTTTTTGAGCACGCCCCGGTGGACGGTGTCTTGCTTGAAAAACGTTATACAAATGCTTTATCACAGACATGGCTTACTACGGGTCTCGCAACAATGTGTCCAACTGTCCCATCAATGTCAATGCTTGCAACGCCACGTCCGGGCCCAGTTTGGGAGCGGCGGATTTCCGCTCCGCGTGTCTTCCTTCCTCGCGACAGCGGTTGCCATACGCGTGAACTTGGTCTCGCACCCACTTGAAGACAAGCTTGGGATCCGACTTGCCGTCAAAGTCGGGCGATGGTTGGTCCGCCAACGCGGTGACCGCCAGCAACGCCGCATTCAATACGTCAACAGACGAATGGAATGGGAATTCGTCCGCAGTCGGCTTGCGCAGCCGTTTCCGCCGCTCGTGTTCCGCCTCGCGAACCCTCTTGTTTTGGTCGCGGATTGCACGATCGGCGGCATGCACCGCGGATTCAAAGCCATCGTCAGTTGAGGTGGGCGCAGAGGGGGCGTGCATGGTTTTTTGAGGACAATGCCACCCTCCGTCCCACGCGATAGCGCATTCGCTATCGCACACACTCGCGCGCGCCCGCCTCATTGCATCGCACATGTCGATCCGCAACGCGGAACCCGAGACGGTGGCACTTGCCGTGTTGGATGCGTGCGAGCGCGCGGTGAGGGGCTATTCGCCGGACTATGACGACCCAGTCGATGCGGACGCCCAGTTCATGAAAGCGGCGGTGCAGAGCATCCAGTCGCGCGTCCGCACGCTCAAGCGGCAGGCGGCGGCGCTTTGGAAACCGGAGTTTACAAGGATGCTCGATCGGTGTCACTCCATTTCGGTGCATACGGTGGACTACCCCGAAAAGGAGGGTGTGCGCACCGATAAGATGAAGTGCATGGCCTGCGGACGGTACGAGCACTGCTGCAAGTACGCCCTGAGCGGCATCGGCCCGTTCTCGAGCGATTGGTTCAACTGCGACGGAGTGTCCAAGCTTGAGGACAATTGGACCGACTTTTACAATGAGTACACCCGGCTGTGCGACCGAGACTTTGTCGACTACACGCGTCGGAATAGGCTGCCTGAGCAGGACATGGGAGAGTACACCATCGGCGCGACATGCCTCCGCAAGGCCGAGCTGTACTATGTGACAAACACGCTGCTAATGGAATGCTGCTACGAGGCCTTGCAAGCGGTACAATCAACGTCATGCGGAATCAACGACGACCAGAATCAATGGTTTTATGCCAACGAGAAGAACGCCGATACCTTTTTGGATAAACTGGCAAACGTAGAGCTCGCCATTGCGGACGAGAAGCGTCCACTCCCCCCTTGGGGAGAGGACCCAGTGCTGTGGGGCATGGTCGAGAAGGCGCGCAGCAAGGCCTCGGGTGGCGACACGGACGAGCAGCTGGAGCTGCTGCGAGCGCGTGCCAACCAGTGGCTGACACGAAAAGAGCTAGAGGATCGGGAGGAGAGCGATGAAGCAGAGGACAATCTTGTGGTGATCAGCGACGAGGATGATGGAGAGGAGGGCCAGAGTGCCCAGCCCCGACACCACAAGCGGAGCCTGTATCGACGCCGATCGCGTGCCATTTTGGACAGCGACGATGAAGGGCAGACGACCGAGGCCTGTGCACCCGCAACCACGCGCGGTAAGGGCAACAAGCGCAAGGCCTCCAAGACACGGTCGCAGCCGACACGGCGATCGCGGCGCGTGCAGAATCTCTCACCGGCGGACGAGGAGGGGCCACGAGAGGAGGGCGTGGACGCTTCGGACGACGAGGTAGAGACTGCGGCTGGCCCGACCGTGGACATCACCGAGCCGGGCGACACGCCCGGCGAGGCGTCGGGCGAAGAGGAGGATCCAACCACAGCCCCTGGCTCGCGCGCGCCATTGCCTAGCGCCTTCCACATGGCGCAAGAGCAGCGGGCCCCTGGGGGCCGCCTACCCGCACGTCGGCGCTGTCTCTTTAATCTTGGAACGCTGCAGCTCAAGCTGTTGCAAGAGGGCAGAGACGACGACTCGTCCATCTGTACCAATGCCATGTTCACCATCCAGGAGCTGCTCGCTAGGTGCGATCAGTTGTCGCATACGGTGGAGCGGTAAGAAGGATGCTCGATAAACCATAGACGCGTGAGTAGTGGTGAGGAGCATGTCGGTGGAAGTGCTTTCCGCATCGAGTGCGGGCGACTCGGGTGGTGAGTCGCCAGATGGGTCGCGCAGCGTGCGCGGGTTGGCGACCAACTTGTACAACATGTTTTTGTCAGAGACGCCCGCCTCTGCTGCCCTGCCGCCACCAATGATTCCGGCGGCCGCGCCAAGTGTGGCCCCAACGCCGGCAGCGACTGGATGTGGATTCAACAGTCGGACAAAGACTGTCCTCGTGTACGCGGGCATCAATGGCAAAGTCGCGCGCCTCCGTGCCGCATTGGACAACACCAAGGAGTTTGCACAGCAGGCACGCAATCGTGGCAACGTGGTGCACTATGTGTTCTTGGGCGGGGCGTTGCCACCTCACGGTGCAAAGGAGGAAGGGGTTGTGGAACAGTTGGTAACTCTGAAGACACGAGGGAGTGCAGAGTACGGCATCCCTCAGCTGCCAGATCTTGTGCATCTGATTGCAGGACCGCGCGAAATCCAATCGATGAGTTTGGTGGCAAGAGGTGAGGCACCTGAAGGATTGACGGGATACTTGCAGGCGTGCAAGCTTGTCGAATGCCTTGGACCGGAGGGTATGGACAAAGAGGGTACGGGTGGCATGTGGCTCAAGTGCACCAGCACTCAAGGTGGGGCAATGGTCGGCAAGATGCCCGGCATTGGGGTCAATGGTGCCAATGGTCCGCGTGCCGAGTGGATCCCATGGCAGGGTGAACGGCCGCTGACAAAGATTGCATGGAAGGATGAGCTCAACAGACGATGGTCAGAGGTCGCATCGGACCCAAAGGCGTTGCGTGACGATCCGAATGCCTGTGCGCGTTGGCAATTTTGGATGACTCTGGGACTCCAAAGCGCATTGGACGAGGAGCTTCTTCCTGCCGCGGGGTTGGACTTGGGGACCAACGGGTCGATGGCGGTGTTTGCAAGACACACTGCTGCGTTTGGAACAGTGCGACACACATTGCAGATCAACAGGGAGTCGCTCATGAAGACGCCTGTTGACTATTGGATGGACGTTGGCATCACGAGCGACAGCTTGTACTGGGCTGTGACTACATGGTGCTACAGCACCAGGAAGGCCATGAACATGCACAAGCTTCCCATGTTGGACAGGACGCCCAACCTCTCGTATCTCCAGTACGATGTGAACTGCACACTTGGCTCACTCGTGCAGTATTCTGAGTGTGCCGACGCACTCACACCGCCAACGTACCCATGGGCAAACTTTGGAAGGCTGCGCGGTCAATTGGGTCCTTGTGTCTCTGCCGGACGTGATGGCCAAGAGATTTTGCGCGTGGTGCACTGGGCGACAACGGATCCAACAGTGCCCGACGTGATCATGCTGTTGCCAGAGCAGTATGTCCGATACGTTTTGCAGGACTACTTCCAGGAGCTCGTGTCTGTGGTTGATCTAGGAAGCCGCGCCGTGTCCGGCTTCCTTGTGCTCGAGGACGAGAACATTGTGGCAATGCGCGTACCCGACGTGTCAGAAGCAGAGCAGATACATGCCAACGAGACCATGGGGGTGCGTCTGTGGAAGCTGCCAACGGGCAACAAGAGCACGAGCGAAGCGCTGGGGGGCATTGCTCCGGGGCCTCTCGTGCCAGGTCAGCGCATCGAGCCTGCCGCAGGCAGGCACATCTTTTACACGCACACCACGTCTGCCGATCCGCTTTCGGGACTGCATGTGAAGTGGGTGTTTGCGCCAGGAGACCATGCAGACGCAAAAGACATGCCGACTTTGGATATTGCAAACGATGAGTTTCAGGTAATAGTGTAGAGAGTGTCATGCGGAAATGGTCGTTTCAGAGTATACGCAATGCGGAATGCTCTGCACTTGTACCCGGAGAAGGGAAAGCCGATGCCGGTGGTGGCCAACGCCTCGAAGCACTGCGCATGTCCAACTTTCTCAAAGAATGTAGCATTATACAAACATGCGTCGCCATTCTGTTGACCATCACGGGCATCGTCGTGAGTGTGTATGCTGCCATGGGGGCATTTAGCAGCGGTGGTACCGTGACCGTGGAGGTCAACACCAGTGCTGGCACCGTCATCATCACAACACCAGCGGATGCCGAGTTTGTCTTTTCGCCCAGTACCCCACCTCCATTTCCACCGCATCCGCCCACGCCGCCCGCTCCGCCACGCCCACCGCCACGCCCGCCGTCGCCACCCGCGTCGCCGCCCTCGCCGCCCTTTCCGCCCAGCTTGCCGCCCATTCTGCCGCAATGCTACTGGCAAAACTCCACGGGCGGCATTGAAACGGGCGACTGCATGCCGCCGCCGCCAGCGCCACCACCGCCCTTTTTGTGCGTCCTCGGCTACTGGCCAGTGTTCACCTCTGCGCACGAATCCAATGGGTACTCGCCCATCAACGCGTCGCACACCCATGTGCTCAACGGCGTGACCTACTGGATGCCCAATGATTTTGGCCCTGCCATCCACAATGGCACGTGTCCCGACGACGCCGCCTACAAGTCGCCCAGCCCGCCGCCGTCGCCAAGGTTGCCACCGTCGCCACCGTCGCCACCGCCGCCCATCATGCCGTCGGCGCCGCCGGGGTTTACGTGCCTCAACACGTGCGCAGGCTACAGCGATTACGACTACGCCGAGAATGGCCAGTACGGCATGGCGTCCAACGGCCAGTGCGACGACGGAGGTCCAGGCAGTGTACACAGCGTTTGCAATACAGGCACCGACTGCCAGGACTGCGGCGTGCGCTACGTTTCGCCGCCACCGCCACCGCTCTCGCCCAGCAACCACACATCGCCCTCTCCGCCGTTACCGTGACATGTCTAAACTAGATTTAGCAAACACCGAGTATTGGTAAACAGTAGAGGAGCATGAGTCAATGGACGTTTCAAAGCATACGCACCTCTGAGCGCGCTGCACTCGTACCCAGAAGGCAGGAAGCCACCGGCGGCCCGGCCGGAGCGGCGATCGGAGCGGCGGTCTCCTCCGTGTACAATGCACTGGGCGCGTTTGGCATCGTCGCGGTTGCTGGTTTGACGGTGACTGGTGTCGCAGTGAGCGTGGTGGCCGCCACGGTTGGTTTTGACACCACGGTTGCCGACGCAACCACATCCCCATCCTCACCACCGTTGCCGTTGCCACCCTTGGCACCGCCCTCGGTGCCACCCTCTTTGCCGCCACCTTTTCCACCGCCGCCCTCGCCCCCGCCACCCTCCCCTTCCCCGCCTCCACCCTCGACGCCACCACCGTCGAAGCCACCGTCGACACCACCCTTGCCGCCACCACCGTATAACGTGCCG
>MDTB01064833.1_pt1 | contig 25088 bp, 22 predicted proteins | sample 811161 | NCBI WGS metagenome assembly MDTB01 (sample SAMN05326650, study PRJNA326480) | marine metagenome | isolation source: seawater | place: Mediterranean Sea | collected 2009
AAAGCTTAACATGTTGATTACAATAAAAACATGTATAATGACATTTTTTCAGTAAATCCCATATATATGTATTGTTCACAAACTTAGATTCGTCATATTTATTTTTCTTTTTATCTTGTGCCTTATAACTCAACAATTTATTGTTTATTTCACTATTCATTTTCTCCAAAATCTCTGGATTTTCGTCATTTTGATTTTCATTCATATGTTCCAAAAATTCAATCTGAACGTTTGTCTCGTAAAATGCGGTGTTTATATTCCATGACTTTGATTTGTGGCGTATCTTCCTGGGTTTTTCCAATATAATTTTCTTTTCCATGATGTTTATTATTTATACAAGTTATATAGAATTAAAGTTATATATTTTTATATAAACATAATGAATGGTCATCTTTATGATTCATCAAGTAATATTCATGATATAAATAAATTATTGGAAAATGAAATGGTGAACAATAAAAAAAATGTATGGATCAAATTAGACAAGAAAATGAAAACACAGAAACTCCACATTTATGCCGAAAAATATGGAAAAGAACATAGTTTATCAATGAAACAAATCAAACAGCTGAAAATCTATTTTTCGTCTTGCTTAGACCAACAAAAATTACAGAAAACAAAGGATATTTCATATAATAAAGAAACCGGTGAAATAACCAGTATTCCTATGTTATTTTTCAATGTTCAAACAAACAATTTTACATTGAAACAATGCGATAAACATGTATCTACAATAAAATCTTTGACACCCAAACGGTTGTCTAAGAAAAGCGACAAAACCGACAAAAATGGTTTAGAAAATATTGAACAAGAGAAAAAATTGAAATAATATTAATATATAGTATTACTTAACATAATCATATAATATATTCTTACTAATATATATTACATGGAGTTTTTGGCGAAACTAAATAATCAAGAGCATAATGTATTGGAAGACGCAGTATTTGATTATTTACAGACCGAATTAGAAGAAAATATATTAAAATATAGTAAAAAAGATTTTGAAAAATATTTATGCGATACTATCACAGAATTCTATTATGATGCATGGTGCGATGCCGAATTAATTGACGACGATGAAGATACATATGACGAGCTATATGTTCATTTTAACATCATCATATTATGTTTCTTTGAAATAAATGAAATATTTCCTCCAAGGTCATCATGTCAATATGAAAGAATATGTGACCAAGAGCAACATAATGAGATTACAAAACAAATAGAATTATTAAAATCCATTGATCAACCCAAACAGAAAACCGACGAATGGTATACGTACCGTCATAATATGTTAACCGCTAGCAATATATGGAAAGTCTTTGGCAGTGAAGCAAATATAAATAGTATTATTTATGAGAAATGTCAGCCATTGAATAGCAATCAAGTTCACAGCCATAGTCTCGTATGGGGTAATATGTTTGAACCTGTGTCCATTGACTTCTATGAAACTTATTACAAGACAAAAATTGATGATTTTGGTTGTATATTGCATCCGACGCTTCATATGATCGGAGCATCTCCGGATGGTATTAATGTAGACCCTAATCATCCAAAATATGGCACTATGTTGGAAATCAAAAATATTGTAAATAGAGATATTGACGGTATCCCAAAAGAAGAATATTGGATACAAATGCAAATCCAATTAGAAACATGTAATTTGGAATATTGTGATTTCTTGGAAACCCGTTTTAAGACGTATGAATCCATTGAGGATTTTTACCACTCCACACATGAATATAAAAGCGTTATTCTAGAATTCCAAAGTCCAGAAAAACAAACAGAATATATTTATGTACCATTGCAATGTGAAAATAAGGGCGCTTTCATATTAGAGTCTATGAAGAAAAAACAAGATGAAAACTATAAACATGTACGAAATTTGTATTATTATTTGGATGAATTCTCCTGTGTAGTGGTTCACCGAAATAGAAAATGGTTTCATGAAGCCAAAGATTATATTGAAAATTGTTGGAAAACAATATTGCATGAAAGAGAACATGGTTATGAACATCGTAAACCAAAACAACAAAAGTCTATGTTTTCAAAGAAAGTGTTTGTAACATTACAAAATGATACACAAGTCATTCATAATTTACCCACTTCACCAAATAATGTAATAAAGTTGGGTTAAACTTATTTTGTAAATGTTTTATTTTGTGGACATATTTGTTTCTTTTTTCTTTCAAAAACTAACTAATGAAAATAATATGAAAATTATTATATAATTATAGATATATTTGTATAATTATGTCAAAACCAGATGATTATGGTAACGATGAATTGCAAGTAATCAAACGCTCAGGTGTTAAAGAGGCAGTTGAATTTGATAAAATTTTACAACGTGTGAAAACTTTAAGTAAAGAATACGATTTGAAAGTCAATAACAGTGCATTGGTAATGAAAGTGATTGACCAATTATACAATGGCATTGAAACCACAAAAATTGATGAATTGACTTCTGAACAATGTGCATCCATGTCCTCTATTCATCCTGATTATAACAAACTTGCTGGCTATATTGTTGTTTCTAATCATCAGAAAAACACAAACCCACTATTTAGCGATGTTATGAAATCCCTATATTTCTTTAATGATAAACATGGCGAGCATAAACCATTAATTAGTCATGAATTATTTGTTATTGTAGAAAAATATGGCATCATGCTTGATTCTATGTTGGTACATGAACGTGATTATTTTATTGAATATTTTGGATTTAAGACTCTTGAACGGTCTTATTTAATGAGAATCAATAATAAACCAGTAGAAAGAATACAGCACCTTTGGTTACGTGTTGCTTTAGGTATACATGGTGATAATATGGATAAAGTGAGAAAAACATACGAATATATGAGTCAGAAATATTTCACACATGCAACACCGACTTTATATAATGCGGGTACACCACACCCCCAGCTTTCATCGTGTTTCTTAGAAGCCATGGAAGACGATAGTATTGACGGTATTTACAATACATTAAAAGATTGTGCCCTTATTTCTAAGTGGGCTGGTGGCATTGGTCTTCATATTCACAATATACGTGCAAGTGGTAGTCATATTAGAGGTACAAACGGACATTCCAATGGCGTTGTTCCCATGTTAAAAGTATTTAATAATACTGCTAAGTACGTCGACCAATGCATTGTTCCTGAAACATATATTTATACTACACAAGGTCCTAAAAAAATACAAGACGTTATTGGAGGTGAAACCCGGATTATCAATGAGAATGGCGAAAGTGAAGTCATTGAAAATGTATTGGAGCACCCATATGAAGGTACTATTTATTGTATTGATACAATGCATTCATTGTTTAAATTACATATTACAGATGAACACCCTGTATTATGTTTGAGTGGCAATGAAAAAGGAGTAAATTATGATGTAATAAAGAATAGAATAGAAAAAAATATAATTAAAAATGAATGGAAAGATGTTAAAGATCTTTGCGAAGACGATATGTTGGTTTACAAAATACCGAAATACGAAAAAGATTACGAAACCCTCACCCAAGACGATTGTTATTTCTACGGTATTCTTTTAGGGGATGGATATTTTGAAAATGACAATAAAAATGGACACATTACGCTTCATCGTGTTACAAAAAGGCATTTATTGGATTTCTGTGTTGAATATTTTAACAAGAAGTGTGTCAAATATTCTATCAATGAAAACGAAAATACAACGCGTATTCGTTGGAATAAAAATATTGTCTTACCATTCAGATACAGCGATGTTTATGATGAAAATAAAGAAAAACATATTACATCAAGATGGCTGAACCTTCCTATGGAAAAGGCCAAATACATTATAAAGGGTTTAATTCATACGGACGGTTCTATCTATAAGGAAATTGTGTTTGATAATACCTCTATAAAGTTAATTGAGTCGTTGCGTTATTTGATGCTCCGTTTAGGTGTTCTTACAAGTGGAAATATTAGAGACAGGCGTGGTGAAAGTCATGACAGCCATCATGGAATAATAGAAAACAAGAAAATTAGTTACTCGCTGAAAATTCCACAAACAAAGGAAATTTGTGATCTAATGAATATTGAATCCATTGGAAAATTCTTCAAGTTTCTACGTAGTGATGACTATTTATATACACGAATTAAATCTATAACTACATCTACATATGACGGAACATTATATGACTTGCAAATGAAAGATGTGCACAGTTACACTACTCATAATGGGATTATTCACAATGGTGGCGGGCGTCGTAACGGTTCATTTGCCATTTATTTGGAGCCATGGCATGCAGACATTGAATTATTCTTACAAATGCGTAAAAATCACGGCGACGAAGAACTGAAGGCCCGCGATTTATTTTATGCTCTATGGATACCAGACCTTTTCATGGAGCGCGTGAAGTCCGATGGTCAGTGGACTCTTATGTGTCCAGATGAATGTCCAGGATTATCAGATGTATATGGTGATGAATTCAACAAACTATATTGTGAATATGAAAAATCAGACAAGACTCGTCAAACTATGAAAGCCCGTGATTTATGGTTCCAAATTCTGGATTCACAAATGGAAACTGGTACACCTTATTTGCTATATAAAGATGCCTGCAATAAAAAATCCAATCAAAAGAATATTGGCACAATAAAATCCAGTAATCTATGTACTGAAATCGTGCAATATTCCGATTCAAATGAAACTGCTGTATGTAATCTAGCGTCTATTGCATTGGCAAATTTTGTGGAAAATGGGGTTTTCAATTATGAAAAGCTTTATGAAATAACTGAAATCGTTATTGACAATCTAAACAAAGTCATTGATGTTAATTATTATCCTATTGAAAAAACCCGTACTAGTAATATGAAACATCGTCCTGTTGGATTAGGTGTAAGTGGGTTGGCTGATGTATTTATTAAGATGAATTTGCCTTTTAATAGTGCTGAAGCAAAACAAATCAACAAACATATTTTTGAGACCATATATCATGCTTCTTTGAAGACTTCTTGTGCATTGGCACAAGAATTTGGTCCATATGAAACATTTGCAAACTCTCCTGCTTCACAAGGTATTCTACAATTTGATATGTGGGATGTTGACCCTGGTCAAGAGCGTTATGATTGGAAATCATTAAAAGAAAATATTATGACACATGGATTGCGTAACTCTCTTTTATTGGCACCCATGCCTACTGCATCAACAAGTCAGATTCTCGGTGTAAATGAATGCATTGAGCCTATTACAAGTAATATTTACAATCGCCGTACAATTGCTGGTGAATTCATGGTTACAAATAAATATTTGATGTATGATTTAATTGAATTGAACTTATGGAACGATAAGGTGAAGAACAATATTATTGCCAACAATGGGTCTATTCAACAAATTGATATGATACCACAACATATCAAAGATAAATATAGAACAGTTTGGGAAATACCAATGCGTGATGTTATTGACATGGCTGTTGATAGAGGTGCATTTATTTGTCAAAGTCAAAGTTTGAATCTCTGGTTGGAAGAGCCCAATTATAATACATTGACATCCATGCATTTCTATGGTTGGTCAAAAGGTCTAAAGACCGGTATTTATTATTTACGCAGACGTGCACGTCATCAAGCCCAACAATTTACTATTGAACCGGAAAAACGCGAAACTCGTGAAGGCAGTATTGACGAAAGTGTCTGTGAAATGTGCAGTGCTTAGATAATATACTGCATTTGTAATATAATATTTTTATAATTAAAAATATTATCTCATATATGCATATATGAAAGACGACAATCAGGATTTCAACCAAAAGGTGAACGTTGCATCTACACTGGCTTTAGAATTATACAGAGTATTAATGGGTGCTTTTCTAATGGTTTTTGTTCCACAAAAATGCGGTGATCATATTTGTTCTATAAACGAAAATATCAACAGAGGTGGTGTATTATCACATGTTACTGTGAGTTCCAATGCATTGACATTATTTGCTTTTTTGTTATTATATATTATTGAAGTAAGACGTGAAAACAAACTCATTACTTATTTAGAAGTGAATAAGTCAACACCTTTTGATAATGAATCCGTTGGTAATGCATTATTGAAATTAGAAAGTGCAAAAAAAAATAATATTTTAGCCTATGATATATATTATCAAAAAACAGGTTATTTATGTACTGGTATATTTATTGTGAATTCCGTATTGAGTTCAATTGTAATATACAGTCATTATTTAGATAGCAAAACAATAACTGTTTATTTGACGAATTTATTATTTATGTCATTGAAAGTATATGATGTGTACAATACTGTAAATACAAAGCCTAATATTTTTTATAGTGCTTATTTGAAAAACAAGGTTCAATTTAATGACGTTGATCCTGATAAGATCATTGTGGATGCTAGTGGAAACAGTGTTTGATTTATCTTCTTCTAGTAGTATTACGTCTTTTATTTTTTCTTGAAACAGAACCACCAGACATTCCAGATGATGATGCACTTCCAGATGATGATGCACTTCTTGACCGCCGCCGCCTCTGAATGACACCTGCATGCTCACGTCTTCTTGACATTCGTGGAGGTGTTGTCATATTTATTCTTTGTGGTGGTTGTGTTATACTACGTCTTGTTCTTCTAGAACCAGAAGAACCCGTAGAATCCGGTGATGCAATATGAAGCGATTCTGGTGTACCTATTGATAGCATTGGTGAATCATTAATTATTGGCGACAGTTGTGGCGATGACATGCGTGATTGTGATAGTGGGTTTTGCTCTACTCTCCTCCCAAGTAAATCAACTGATTCGCGATTCATATGTGATAAATCTGGTCCTTGGGATGGTAGATGGTAGATTGTAGATGGTAGATAGGTAGAAGGTGAAGGTAGTGATGCTGAACTTTGTCTAGACCCAGGACTTGTAGCACCATATAATATATCATTATTACCTTGTCTTAATTCCGCTAAAACAAAATCACGTATAGAAGATTGAAAATCTTTTTTTATTATGAGTTTTCCATAATATAATGTTACAATATGATCTATTTTCAACCTTTCAGCATCCTGAATATTTTGGATTTCTAATCTACATACATCGTTTAATAAAAATCTCAATCCAGATGCTTGATAAATATTAGTATCCATTAATAATTTAAACTTAGTATAAAAACTTTTATACATAGTAGCTATTTTTTTGGAAGGAAAGAATATATGCTTTAATGCTGTAATATAAAAATCAAATACTTCATACATACTATGTGTATCGGTTTCATCATAATCCTTTGAAAAGTAAGTCAATAAATGGACTATTTTTTCTTGAATTATTTCTTCGTAATTACGTGTTGGATTGTTTTTCTTTTCAATTTTTATTTCCTTTAATGTTTTTAAAATCTCTTTACGAAAATCTTCTAAGTACATTATATATATAGTTAACATTATATTTTATAAAAATTTATGTAAGAAATATTCATAAATTATTTAAAGTCATATATTTATATTACATCATATGACTTCATTTATTAGCAGTGAAACACATATACGTGATCTCATCAACAATGATGATTTTGATTCATTAACGCATCTTCTTCAAAATTTTGATTATACAAACGAACCATATTTTATTAGAAATATAGAATTATTACTTACTAAATTAACCAATCCAAAAACGTCTGAACAATGTAAACGTGTCAGTGAGTTACTTATTGAGAAAATGAATCCTTTTGCTATGAAAATTTACATGGACGCATTGTATGAAAATATGAACTCTATGAAATGGCAAATTAAAAAGGGCGCACTCATGTTACTAGGTTGCTTTGCTAAACATCAAACATCCATTGTAAAATTTAATTTGCCAAACATGATATTACGTCTTATTGATATGAGTAGTGATGTTAAAACTGATGTGAAAATCCAAACAAGACAATGTTTCAATGAACTCTGTAGCATTATTGACAATGTTGATATTACTAAAATTATACCTACAGTTATTAATGCATATATGGAGCCCGTGAAATATACCGAGGCAGCATTAGATGAACTAGTTGCGACTAGTTTTATTAATGAAGTAGATATGAGCACATTAGGGCTATTAATTCCAATTTTGACAAAAGGAATGCGTGAGAAGAAGGTCGCTATCAAACGACGTGCTGCCCTCGTAATTGGTAACATGTGTAAACTTGTAAATGACCCTCGTACTGCTTCCTATTTTTATCCAATTTTGAAACCACTTCTAGAAAGAGGTATTGATGAAATCGCCGTTGAAGAAGTAAGAAAGGTATGTCAAAACTCTCTTGATACTCTTTTACGTGTAAGCAGTGAAGCGGCTGTAATCAGCGATAATGTAATGAAAAAGGATGAACTAGCAAGCTACATACAAGAATCTTGTGAGTCTAATGGTGTTACACTGAATACTGATTTATATATGCATATGGCAATGTGTTGTGAAGGATTGGTTCTTTCAAATGATAGAAATTATGATAATTGGTCTAAGTGCATTCAACCTTACTTAATATCTCAAACAGAAAAGGAAAATTGTATTCATATTATTAAGAAAATATATGATAAGGGTATTGAAAATCTTACACTTGATAAAGTGGATCCCGAAGACGAAGAAGAAGATTTATGTAACGCTCAATTTTCTTTGGCCTATGGTACTCGCGTATTGTTGCATCAAACTCCATTCCGAGTGAAAATTGGTCGTAAATATGGTCTTGTTGGTCCAAATGGTGCTGGTAAATCTACACTTATGAAATCCATTGCTGGTGGCAATCTACAGGGATTCCCTGAACACTTGATCACAGTATATGTTGAATGTGAAATTATCGGTGAAAAGGCGGATATGACTGTGTTGGATTATATTATGAGTGATACTAAAGTGCAACAATGTAACTGTCAAAAGGAAGAAGTCGTTAATATGTTGACATCCATGGGGTTCGGTGTTTCACGAACTGCTGCCGCTATAGATGCAGGTGTCAGTACACTTTCTGGTGGTTGGCGTATGAAACTGGCTTTATCACGTGCTATGTTACTGAATCCAGACATGTTATTGCTTGATGAACCTACAAATCATTTGGATCAGTTTGCCGTTAAATGGCTTACTGAATACATACAGAACTTGAAAACATGTACTTGTTTGATCGTATCTCACGATACCAAATTTTTGGACGATGTATGTACCAACATCATACATTATGAAAATCTGAAATTGAAATCATATCGCGGTAATTTATCTGAATTTGTGAAGCAGAAACCCGAAGCAAAAGCTTATTATGAACTCTCCAGTGATATTGTCGCATTTAATTTTCCTGAACCTGGACCATTGGAAGGCGTCAAGTCACTTACCAAGGCTGTATTAAAAACGAAAAATATACACTTTCAATATCCTACTGCTCCACAGCCTCAATTAATTGATGTATCCATTCAATGTTCACTGGCTTCTCGTGTTGCGGTAGTGGGTGTGAACGGAGCGGGTAAGTCCACACTTGTTAAAATTATGGTGGGTGAATTAGAGCCAAATGAGGGTATTGTGGAACGTCATCCAAATCTTCGCGTTGCATATGTAGCTCAACATGCATTTTCTCATATTGAACAACATTTGGATAAAACACCTATTGAATATATTATGTGGAGATATCGTGGTGGAGTAGACAAAGAAGCCGTTATGAAAGATTCTATTACTATGACTAAGGAAGAAATGGAGGCTATCCGTCAAAAAGCCCGTGAAGAAAAAACAGGTGTTATTGAGGAAATTATCACAAGACGTACTGGTAAGAGAGAACATGAATATGAAGTAATGTGGGAAGGAGATGGACGTGAAAACAGCTGGCATTGTCGCACTGAACTACTACAAATGGGTTATAAAAAGATGATTGATGAAAAGGACCAACAAATTGCTGCTGAATCCATGTTGGGACAGCGCAAACTCACTACAGGTGAAATTCAGAAACACTTGGATTGTTTTGGTTTAGAGCCAGCTTTCGCAGAGCATACTCGCATGGGTGCATTATCAGGTGGTCAAAAGGTAAAAGTTGTATTAGGTGCCGGTTTGTGGAATCTACCGCACTTGGTAATTTTGGACGAGCCTACTAACTTTTTAGATCGTGATTCTTTGGGTGCATTGGCATTGGCAATAAAAGAATTCAAAGGTGGCGTATTTATGATATCACACAATGCAGAATTTTATGAAGCACTTTGTCCTGAAAAATGGATTTTGGAGTCAGGCCGGTTAACTGTCATGGGTGCTGAATGGATGGAAGAAGTAGAAAAGGCAAGGAAGAAGGCTGAGAAGCTCGCAGCTAAGCAGTTGAATTTTAATCAAGAAGAAGAGCAAAAAGATGCATTAGGTAATACTATTGTGAAAACAGGAACCGAAGTAAAAGAATTGAACCGCGCTGATAAAAAGAGACTACAAAAATTGAGGAAGGAAATGATGAAACGCGGTGAAGATACATATGAAATTGATATACAATTAGGTGTTGAATAAGACTACTGAAAATAGGATGTGTCATCATTTATAATCGTTCATAGACACGATTAATTTTTTATGATAATTCATTAGATATATCATTTATATACAGTTCAATTGGTTTAAAAATTTTCTTTTTATATTCTTCTCTATGTTTCTCCATCCATGTGAAGAATCTGGACTCTCTACTTACCCAAAAGTTACTTGATTTCCAATATTCATATAAATAAATTAGTAATTCCATACGTTCCGATGTAGTTAAAAGAGCTAATAATATTTTTACATTATATTCACAATCGTGATAATTGTATATATAACGATAATAGTCATCTTGGGTTTCAAAATCCAAATAAGGTAAGTATTTCTGTGAAAATATACCATTTTCCGAGTAATAAAATAAACGCATCCAAATATTCATTTTATTATTTAATTCAATATAATCATATATATCATCATATAATTGATCTCTTGCATATTCATTCAACCATTTCCCATGAATATATTGAGAGTTTTTATCACTAAAATATAAATCATTATAGAATTCATCTAATAAAAAATATATTTTATTAAATGAAACTATATCATCTAATAATTCTTTTGGTTGCGGTTCATATTTATAAGGTATAATTTTTTCTGTCGCAATTTCTGACGGTAATTCTTCCATTATTTTATAATGATTTTATGTTTTAATTTGTTTTATGAATAAATATGAAAATTCAATGTAAAATACAAAGTATCAACAATGACGCCATAATACAATATTTCCATCTTCATTTCCTGAAATAAATGTTTTAGAATCTAAAGCTATTATTGATGTTGTATCCATTTCATGATCTAATTCATCTTCAAAATTTGGCCCTTGATAAATAGCAGTTGGTTGATTTTCACTGTCTACATTCCATATTCTAATAGTATTACTCATTTCTCCAATAATGAATGTTTTAGGATCTAACGCTTTCATATAACAAGAATAACTTCCGGGATCATTATATATATCATGATATGTTTGTAAAATCGTTTTGTTGTATATATTAAACATATATACTTCATCACAACCATTAATAAGAATGTTTTCATTATCAAAAATTTCTATATTCAAATTGTTTGAACTAATTTGTGGAATATATTTATATAATGGAGATTCTTGTTCCTTATTCCAGAGTGTTATGGTAATCACATAAAAGTCACTTGCCATACTTACAGATATGAAATGTATTCCATCAGGTAACACTTTTGTAATAATAGAGTAAATATCATCATCATCATCAATATCATCTTTATAAATAATGTCACCTTTATATTCACGTACTACAGATTCACTATTTTTACTAAATAGTTTTATAGTTTCAAAACAAGATACTATAAAATGTTCTCCATCAGGAAACACTGCTATTGAATCTATTTTTATATCATAAATGCGTATAGGTTCATTTTTATTTTTATCCCATATTTTGATTTCTTGTTGTTGCAGATTCGCCGAAATAAATGTGTTTGAATCCAATACAAGTAAACAAGTGACATTATATGTATCATAATATGTGCGTAATGATGTTGATTGATGTATATTCCATAATTTAATAGTATAATCAAAACTACCGGAAATAAACGTTTCTGAATCCAACAAGGCAAGTGAAGAAATATAGTCTTTATGTTCGCAAAATGTATTTAATAGTAGAGACATGTTTTGTTTCATATTATTAAAATTAATTTCATTTCATATATTCAATTTTTTATAATAATATACATAAATTGTCATTTTTACTTAGATATCAAGACTTTAGATAACATATTCGTTTAATATAGTGACAAAATATATGATTTAAACATAAATGGACGACTTTGTTATGTCTAATTTACAAGAATCACGCAATGAATGGTGTGCTCGTTTAGTAAGTATTTTTACACCACTTGTTGTTGAGGGTATGAAATCTATTTTCCAAGAAGCCTATAAGCTATGCATTGAAAATGATGAAATGGATAAATATTTGATGACATTTCAGAATTTATTGTCACGTATTCCAAAATGGAACCAAGTATTAATTGAAGACGAGGTTAAGCGTATTATTGAACGTAGTGGCTGTAATTATTTGGAAGACCTCATTTCATGCGTTCACGTCATACAATTGAAAGTATTAACATGTGTGCGCGTTGGTAACAAACAGAAGAAAATTGATATTTCAATCCCTAATTTGAATAATTTTGTCCATAAAATATACATCCACAGTGCACGTAAGTGTTATACTAATGTGTATTTGTTTGATATAAAGGTTTCTCCTTTGATTAAACAGAAACACAATAGAGAACTTGAACAACTCATACAAGAATGTATTTTGACTACTATTAGAGAAAGCATTCCTACTGAGCAAATTATACGAGCCTATATGGATGAAAGTGAAGAACAAGAAGAAGAAGTAGTCATTGAGGATATTAAGCCTGAGGAAGAGGAAGAAATCAACAAAGAAGAAGTTAAAGAAGAAGAATCTAAGAAAGAAGAACCTAAGAAAGAAGAGGAAGCTATTGTACCTACTATCAAGAACATTGATGAAGAGCCAGTGGTTACAAGATTGAGTTTTAATGATATTGACAGTGTACAAGATGCAGAAACAGGTAAGATTGAAAATGTCACTGCTTCTAAGGATATAGATGTGTTGGAGGAAATAAGTAACGAGAGAGCTATTCAAAGAAAACTAGAAGAAGAAGAGGACGATAGCGATAAGATACAAATCCATACAGATGAATTAAAATTGGATGATTTAGGTATTATTGATATGAATAGTAATAATGATGTATTATCTCTAGGTGAAATTGAAGTATTAGGTTAATTCGTTTAAATATATTCTTTTTAATCAATATTTTTCATATAATGGAGAAAATATTGATTTTATCATTGACTATTAGTTTCTTCTTTTTTGCAGCCAAGATGTTTGAAATGAAATACATTGAAAAGAAACAGAAACCATTAAAGCTGATTATTCGTGATACCTTTTATGTATTTGTATGTGCGTTTTTACCGCTCATATTGTTTTTTCAGTTTGATGAAACAATAACGGAAATTTTCCGTTTTGGAGAACCTAAGGAAGTCGTATCTCAAGTATTCACAGATGAACCTGGATTTTAATTCGTTTACAGGTGTAATATAAACATATATAATGTATATGTTTATAGATCCTCATTTTTTATGGTGTTTTTCCGAGCAATATTATGTATTATTTTTGGATAATATGTCTTTTTGTTATTAGATGCTGTTGATTGTTTTTGTATATTGATACATCGTTTTGAAAAGTCGGAATCCATGTCTTGGTAATCCGGGTTCTCATTTTTCCAGTCCATTAAAGATGTCATGCTTTTGCGACTTACTTCTTGGATTGCAGATTCTAATTTTTTATCTGAATCATCCTTTTCCCATTTATTGTCGTCTTTTATATAGAGTGTCTCACGTTTCACATCCGTACAATGTATAGGTCTCTCATATACTTGTAGCTGATTCAAATTATCCATAAGGATTTTGGTGATTCCATTTACAAATCCGAGCTGAGCATTGTTCTCTAAATCATCATAAGATACTTGTATTCTTTGAAGGAATTCTGAGAAATTCAAAGCATCTTTGCATTTATCATTCAGAAACATATTAATATTGATGTTATTATTGTTTGTGGTATTCCCTATTTTTCCGATCATTGTCATCATCAACTCGTCTTTGCGTTTGGCCTCTTCTTGTTGTTCATGTAATTGTTTTATAAAATCATGTCTCTGTTCTTTCATTTCATTCATGGCTTGTAAAAAGAGTTGCTTATAATCGGATTCTTCTTTAATTACAATCTGATGCTGTGGTTCTGGTTCTTCTTCCTTGGATTTTTCGATGAAATTACACTTCTTTTTATGATTCCATAAAGACGATGCATGCTTATAATTCTTGCCACATTCACAATTATATGCTTTGGCATTTTTTGGCACTTTTTCGTTCGTATTTGTTCGTATTTTATGTTTCAGTGTGGAAAGATGAACCTGATAATTACTTTCTTTACTGCATGTAAAGTCACAGAATTCGCAATGAAAAATTCCGGCATTTTTCGGCATTTTTTCCTTCGTCATTCTTCGTATATTTTGACTAAAGAAAAAAATGCCGAGAAAAAATCGGAAAAAAACGTCAGTAACAACTTTTTCGACGAATTTTTCAGAATTAAAGCATTATGCTGTAATTCCATATTTTTATTTCTGACAAAAATCTCAGAAAAAGTATTTCTATAAAAAAAAAAATTGGACATTTTAAAATTGTCCATTTTCGAATTTTTCAAAATACTTTTTTCGATGAAAAAATCACACTTTTTCTCTTTGAGACTGAAATTCACAGAATTTATCACATATGTATTAATTTATAACGATATATGCATAGAAATTCAATTTCACATCAAAATAAATCACATGGAATGCAAATGTGGAAGAAGGAGGGGGAGAGGGGAGGGAAGGGAGGGCGAGTGCGCGCGCGTGCAGCAAGCCGCAGAATAAATCACGAATAATAAATAATAAATAATAAATAATGAAAATGATACAGAAATAAATATATATGTAAATTCAATGGACGTATGGTATCTATTAGAGGCATCATTATTAACACAGGTAATGAAAGAACCGGCGTTATTCTATAACCCAATTATATGGATATTGATAAGTTTATATGGACTATATAAGCTGACACCAAGACCAGTCGTTCATATCATCGAACAACGTATTCAAGAATTTCTGACAGATGATTATTATAATACAAACATCATTGTTCCTTATCATATGAAACTCTATACAGGTTATGGTACAGTAAAACCAATTGTGAAGACATTATACAGTGAAAGATTCTTCGCAATAACCCATCATGTTAAGAAATATCATATAAACAAGATATCATCATTAACAGAAATATTGAATTTTGAGAACACCAAATATATTGATTTGAATACATCGGATTTTTTGTTGATTCCTAAAAATAAGCAAAGCATATTATTATGTAAAGAAAACAACATTTATTTGGAAGTCATTTATGACATTAGTGAAACAGACAAGGACGACAAGAATAATTCTGAGTCTAGTGCAAAGTATTCAATAAAAAAATACGTATACAAAATGTTCATCCCAGGATTGAATCATATGGAAAAAATAAATAATTTCCTTTCCAAAATAGAGGAAGAATATGTCAACGATAATAATACGGAAAAGCAAATGATATTTGAGTTCCAGAAAACAGTTACAGATGAATGGAACAAACTCACAATAGAATTCAATGAAGCTCCATTTCATACCAATAAGTCGTTTGATAATATTTTCTTTGAAAATAAACAAGAAGTGATATCATACTTGGAACCATTTTTGGATTCAAAACACAATAAACATGAAATAAATGAAAAGTATGGTACACCATTCAAATGCGTCTTTATGTTGCACGGACCACCCGGATGTGGTAAGTCATCGCTAATCAAGTCCACTATTAAATACACAAAACGACATTGTGTCTTGGTATCATGGTCAAAAATCAAAACATGTAATGATTTTGTGGCATTATTCAGACCAATGAAAATAGATAAAAAGGTTTACTATCAAAATGAGTTGATCATTGTGTTTGAGGACTTTGATGCAAATGAAAACAATATATTGAAAAAACGTGATGCAATGAAATCCAATGTATTAAAAGAGATAAAAAAAACTGATTATGTGAATGTTGATCATGTAGACATGAATGAAAAAATAGAATCTTTGTTGAAGGTTCAATTTGCAAAGAATACTGATGAAATTACATTAGAATATGTACTTAATGTATTAGATGGTATAGTAGAACTCAATAATAGCATCGTCTTTTTTACAACAAACACCCTTGAAACAATGGATCCTGCACTCACACGTCCAGGCCGTATAGACAAGGTCATCAAAATGGACTATGTAAATTCAACTATGTTGGAAGAAATTTTGAAATATTATTACAAAAAACAAAATTATAGTAAATATAAAGCCAAGATTAAGAATATAACAAACAAAGAAATATCGTATTCAAGAATAATACAAATCGCAGTAGAATGTAAAACAATAGATGATTTTTTCAAAGTTCTTACATGATTTCAACACTTGAAACCAATACATAATATAATGTAAATATAATACTTACATTATAGATATTTATAATAGTGAATCTTCAAGGGTTTAAACCAGTGAAGATTTAAAATGAATCTTCAAGGGTTTAAACATAAGAATGAACAAGATCAATATTCATGACATGGTTAGCACACTCATCATTCAAAAACTGTTTGAATGTATCAAACTCCAATTGATTTTCAGGAGTATGTTCATGAACATGGCGTGCAATCATTTTATATAATTTGAAATCAGGATAACGTTCAGAACCATCTTGTTTATATAGAATATTAACACCTTTGTCATCAGTAGTCCATCTCATAATTGTTTCTTCAAGACTGTTTGTAGATTTTTGATTCACATCTTCAAATATAAAGTCAAAAATAGAGCAACCCAACCTACAAAGATCAAAACTCATATTAGGTTCAATGATAGGTTTATTTGGGTTTAAGAAAGGTTTGCAATTATATTGTGTAGCAGCATCACCCTTTGGTGCAAAGCTGTCGCTACAATAAATCTGTTTCTGAAACTTATATATACTTCTGCCGAAATCAATGATTTTGTATATTTTACCATAAGTGGGCACTTTATAACGCTTATTTTTATATTCATAATGCAAATATTCAATATCGGTGTTTACATACATAATATTGTTGGTATGTAGGTCATTGTGTGTAAAATGAAAAGCCTTTTGTAGGGTGATTAATATCATAATTACTTGCATTAATCCACTAATTGCCATTTCCTCCGTCATTAGCTCCTCTTCAAACAAAGAATCCATTGTACCGTCACACTTTTCTAAACAAATCATCTGTACAGGGAAATTATTTATATATGCAAAAATATTAACATTTTCGGGTATTTCTAAAACGTCATCATCATTTTCATCGTCTTCATCTTCATCATCATCTTCATCATTGCTACCTTCTTCTTCACTATCATAAACATCATCAGAGTCACTATCATCATTTTCATCAGATGAGTCATCATTATTCAAGGTAATGGTATCATTAGAAGTTAGAATAGTATCTTGGATTTCTTCAATTGTGGTGAAAATAATAGTATCATCATTTGTTATATTAATTTCTTCTAAATCATCTAAAGTGACCATTTCATTACTAATAATTACTTTTGACCTATTATTTCGCGAATTATTTCCCATAAATTGTTGCAACATATCCAATTTCGTAATTGTCCAATGTTTGTTTATATGACTGTAAAAGAAATTGGAATCATGTAAATAATCATAATCATCAGTAATATTCATCTTGAATTTATCTTGAATACATAAATGAGTTCCATAATAGTCAACAAAATTAACAAAATTATAATGATGTAATAAGCGACTACATAAATAACTGAAAAAATTGTCTACATAAGATGAATTATTTTTACTGCTAATTTTTTCATTACACTCTTGGTTCTCAATAGTAGGTAATTTTCGCAAAGAATCATCATCTAAATCATATTTACCAACCATGTATTTGATGGGATCTAATAGCGGAGAATATTTAATAAAAACATTCTTTTCATATATGTTCTTTTTATCAGAAACATGGAATAGATCCACAAAATAGTAATGTTGAATAAGGGATACTTCATTATAATTTGATTGCTTCATATTAAAGAATATATCATACGTGGGAATATAGTTTTGTATAACAGAAATATTAAATGGGTTGTATAGAGATTCGTTGTCGTCACTGGATGGTACATATTGAGATTTAAGTTTATCTAAATTCAATTGCTCTAGGCTCTCATAGTTTATCTTAAATTTACTCAAAGATGACATATAAGGTGTAATAATAAAAAATCTAAATTGTTTAAACTAATAAATATAAGTGTTCGTAATAATATAAATTTTATAAATGTTTGTAATAGTATATGACATTAGAATTAAAAAAATTTAATATGCGTGATATTACCTTTAAACCGAATGAAAATAAAGGTCCTGTAATCGTATTAATAGGAAGGCGTGATACAGGTAAATCCTATTTAGTTCGCGATATATTGTATTATCATCAAGATATTCCAATAGGAACAGTAATTTCGGGAACGGAAGCCGGAAATGGATTCTATAAAGAACACGTACCTAAATTATTTATTCATGATGAATACAATACAGTATTGATTGAGAACATTTTAAGGCGTCAAAAGGCAGTATTAAAACAAGTAAAAAAAGAAATGGAGACATACAAGAAAACAACTATTGACCCACGTGCATTCGTAATTATGGATGATTGTTTGTATGATCAGAGTTGGACACGTGACAAAATGATGAGGTTGCTATTCATGAATGGGCGTCATTGGAAAATCATGTTGATTATTACTATGCAATATCCTTTGGGTATTCCACCTAATCTACGTACAAACATTGATTATGTTTTCATTTTGAGAGAACCTTATTTAACAAATAGAAAGCGTATATGGGAGAACTATGCTTCTATGTTTCCTACTTTAGAGAGTTTTTGTTCTATAATGGATGCAACTACTGAGAACTATGAGTGTTTGGTTATTAACAATAATGCGAAATCAAATAAATTGACAGATCAGATATTTTGGTATAAAGCAGAGAACCATCCACAATTTAAATTGGGTAATAAAGAATTCTGGGAAATAAGTAAAAATCTGGGGTCAGATGATGAAGATGAGGCATATGATCCTAATAATCATCGTAAGAAGAAAGGAACAAGTATAAATGTCAAAAAGACTAATTGGTAATAACTATTTTATATGTTTGATTAATATATAAAATACAATGAAAACAAGACATAAAAAAAGGGGAGGTTCTCACAAGAGGACTTTGAAAAGAAGTTTGAGGAAGAAAACATCATCATCACAAAAGTTGATTCCATACTTCACCGAAGTTCAACAGACAACCTTTGAGAACCTGTTAAAAAAAGAGTTATCGGAATTGTTGAAAGTAGAGAAAAAGATAAAAACAAAATCAATTACGGCATTTAATGTGAGATTTTTCAAAAAATGGAAATCATATGCTGTTAATAATGCCAATATACAGAAATTAAATAAATTGAAGGAGGCTATAAGTTCTCTTTTTTCATCCAAAACATCGGTCTTTAACGATTGGTATGCGAAGGCCAAAGAGACAAAGGCGTTCAAACAATTGGAGATTAAACCAGACACTGTGAGAACCTTGTGTTTAAATCAAGTCAATATATATGTATTTCCATGGTCAAATGATGCAATTGATACTGTTAATCGTGAATATGTGGATTATAATGAAGATGGATGTATTGAAAACGAAACATTTCTGAATCCTCGTAAAGGTTCTCAAGAACCTAAGTGTGTAAACAAGCAACAGTTGGAAAAAATCCAGAAAGAAATGAAAGAAGAAAAAGAGAAAAAAGACAAAAAACACATAGAAACATCAAGAGCAAAAATGATAAGTCGCGAATTAATGGGTTTATGTAATCAGTCCTTTATACAGGAGTTAAAAGAGCTTGAAATAAGAGAACATATTACAATAGTCTCAGATTTATCAATATATGATAAACATTTTTTACATGACATACTGAGTATACATGACAATATTTATGACGATATCATAGATATTATAAAAAGAGTCCAAAAAAGAGAACTCAATGGTTATTATAAAGAAAATTCCAAGTTTCAAGATCTAGAAAAATTACAATTAACATATGCATTAAGTCAAACGCTTCCACAATTACCATGGTCTACATATATTCAAGAAGAATTGTATAAAATGGAGCATACAAAATTACAACAATTAATGAAATCGGTTAAAGTTTAATTTCATCATCAAAAATAGTAAATACGTCCTTATCGTGAGTAATAATAATAATGTTCTCTTTTATGTGTTTAAAATCTTTGATGATACCAATGACTTCATTCTTCAATGAAGGATCCAATGCATTTGTAGGTTCATCCAGTATCAATATAGGAGAACTATTGATTAAACCACCAATCATATTGATAATTTGTCTTTGTCCACCAGACAAATTTTCACCTAATTGTCCAGAATCTTTATTGTATATGTCAATATTTTGATATAATTTTGATATTTGTGGATATTTCATGATTTTTTCCAAATAATTATTACATTGGTTCTCATCCATGCATCCATAAAGCATATTGTCAATCACCTTCTTATCAAATAGTTTAGAGGATTGATTCACATATGTAAATTGGTTACGAATAAATAATGGGTCAATGTCTTTAATATTGACATCATCAATGTAAATGTTGCCTTCATAATGATACATAAGAAGAAGTAATTTCATAAGTGTAGATTTACCGCTACCAGATGGACCAGTAATACCAATAATCCTGTTATTTAAATCAATATTAATATTTTTGTTGTCAAATACGGTTTTACCATTTGTATATTTATAGACAATGTTCTCAAATTTGATAGTATCTAGTTTTAATTTCGGGTCAGAGTATTTCTTCTTTTCTAGTATTAAGTCAAGTTGTTCACTAACTTCTTTGAAATATTTGAATGAAATATTCATTCTTCCAATATATCCGGCAAATTCTGGTATTTGTTCAAAAACCGACCATAGTTTATCTTTGAAGATATTCAATATAGTGAAAGATGCAATAAAGCTAACCTTTGATATTTTTTTGTTGATAACTAGTTTGATTAAATATGTGAGAGAAATTAAGAATACTATCATTAATATTGATGACATGATAGAAGATATTCTATTAGTGGCTAAATAATAATCTTTCCCATGGTTCGTGTTCTCATCTTGTAAATCCTTGAATTTCTCAGATTCTTCATTAACTCGTCCTCTGTATATGATTTTATCCATATTATTTAACAAGTCAATAATAATACCATCAGTACGTTGCGTGAGTTCTTCATATTCCATATTTTTATTCAATAAATAATCAAATGAAAAATAGAAAATGAGTAATATTAAACTATTTCCGCCCAAAAATATGGTCATTAAAGACGGGTCAAGATACCAGAAATAAATACCGATGATGAGAATATAGATAATATTAGGAACCATATATCCAATGACGTCAAAAATGATTTGCGCAATAAGATCAGCAACACGATGAATAGGAGAATTTAGTTTAGTAAAATTATCTTCACTGAAATTAATATTGTTGGTTTGCATAATGAGGTCCATTAATTTAAATCTAGCCCAAGGTTTCATTTCATAAACAAGACCAATTTGTGTGGAGTTAAACAAATAGTAGCAAATATGGTATAATACAAAAAAGAAGGCTAACAAATAGAAAATTCTCCAAATGGTGTTTGTTTTCCCCTCAATATTGTCAATTAACAGAGCAGTAAATTCACTAATACCATTTGTTTGAATGAGTCCTAAAGATACACTTAATAGAATGATGAATATTACACTACCAATATGTTCTTTAGAAAATTCTTGTACTAAATGGGTGAAAATATTGTTAATTTGCATATATAATAATATTGTATACTAATTTCATACAAAATTATTAAGATAATTTAGTCTTTAAGATAATCTGGCTTTTAATTCTTCATTGTATTTCTGGGCCTCTTCGCTTGTAACGGCTTCACGTTCGTCAAAGTTCACTGTTTCACGAACACCAACAAGCTCACCATTTTCATCTAATTTCTGTGTCAATACATTGCCACTTTCTCTTGCCTTTCTGACGTTTTCTTCAATGGCTTTGCGCTTGGCCTCTTTAACACGATTATCAAACTCTTCCTTGGCCTTGACTTCATTTTTAACCTTTTCATGATGGAGTTGATTGAGTTCCTCTTCCATGAATTCAATGCGACCAGTCTTGTAGGCATCAGGGTCCCATGGGATCCACATACCTACTGGACCAACAAATATATCGTGATTGGGGTCGGTTTCGCGTAGCTTTTTGCACTTCATTTCTGCCTCATCTTGATTTGGGAAGACACCACGTATTTTAAGACCGCGAACAGAGGTTTGGAATTTATTCTGTTTATTAAATTCCTCATTTAGTTTCTCTTCATTTTGGTCTAAAAATGTCTTGTAATCATCTTCAATACAATATGTTTTGAGCTTTTCTTTTTCGTCTTTCACATATTCCTGGAAATCATTCATCAAATCATCACTCTTGATTTTATATTTGTAGCAAATAAAATTCAAAAATTCAACGGTTTTAGAGATAGATTTAGTAAAATCCCATTCTCTGACAAATTGTTCAAATATAAAATGGGTTCTCTGTTTCAGAATATTTTCAGGAGATATAAATGATAAACATGCGAACTTTTGTCCAGCAATACTTGGATCTTCATCACATAGATCAATATATTTAGGATTGGATTGTCCATTTTCCATTGTTTTTCTTTCAAAGCCAGACATAATAATGTTTATTTGTAGTAAAATGTTTATATAGATTTATTGATTATTAATATTAGTTATCAATAATTAAATTTGACAAAATAATAATTTATTTGTAATATATATAATGTCTGGTTTCGACTTTAGTGAATTATTGAAGAGAGCTATCAAGTACATCGTTGAAGGTGTCATGGTTGCTATTGCTGCTTACGCTATCCCAAAGAAGGCACTTAATGTAGAGGAAATCGTAGTTATTGGTTTGATGGCTGCTGCCACATTCTCAGTATTGGATGTATTTGTTCCTTCTATTGCTTCCAGTGCACGTGGTGGTGCCGGATTCGGTGTTGGAGCCAACCTTGTTGGATTCCCAAGAATGATGTAAGAATCTACAGCTACAAATTAATTATATAATTATACATTTATAATTATATATGAAGTCATATTGGTTTGATCCACAACACACAGGTGCATTACGTATTATGGATAGTACAACAAAAACAATTAGAAGTGCGGATTCCAATAAAGAAATATGGGTAGTTCATTATACACAAAAAGGTAAAACACTCATTGTGGATTTTAGCACGAAAAATGGTCACAGAGGAAATAGAATAATAGAAGCCACATTTAGTGATAGAAATAATACACTTTTGTGGAGTGATGGTAACAAATGGCAACGAATAAGAGTAGATCCGCATATTGTTCTCAAATGAATTACGGTGTGAACCACACATACAAACGTCCGAAAGTGTATTTTTTTCTAAATTTTCTTGCATTTTTCTACACCAAGGAAGAAAGTTATGATATCAAAATCTTTAGTGTGATCGCGTTTTTGTTTTTTCCAATAATTATATACACCATAAGCAATAACAAATGGTAATGAAGTATATGTCAATGAAAGCATATTATACAAAATAACAATATTACGTATACCGACCTGATTTACTTCTATGGATTCATTCGTCTCTTTTATATTATCAATAATAGACTTTTGTGTCAAAATGAATTCGCTGGGAATAACTTTATCTAGTCCTAATTCACTCAAATTCACTTTGTATAATAAATAAATGGAAAATGCAAAAATTAATAAGCAAATAAAAACAACAAATGAAAATGCATCCATTTTAGATGTCATAATAAAAGTGATGTAAATAATGAAGCTATAAAAAAGTGATTGAAGTAAATAATTATATTTTGAGAAATCATAATCAAGCGAAAATCCTTCTTTATTTACCACAATGGATTCAGGTGTATACCAATTTAAGATAAATGTTAGTAAATAGATAGAAACAAATAAAATCAAATGTTTAACATAGAGATTTCTATTTAAAAAGCGCTGAATAGAGCAATTGAGCAACATGTTTATATTTGTACTTATTAGCAGTAAATAAATGAAAAATAGCGACAACATAAATTGGTTAAGAGTTTCAACGTTCATATATTATAAAGAAATATTATAAACATTCAACATAAAATCTATTTATCTTCAAGGGTTTATATTGGAAACGCGGGATTTAATAGATAATGAACAGTCAATATTATTGAGTACTTTTCCTGCTAAATCAATTGCAACATGTTCTTTCCATAATTGATTTTCCAATATTCTCTTCTTTTCTGCAGTCAACATTTTGATAATAATAGCATCTGTTATAGTATATTTACCTTCTTTGAATTGGAATCTATCGCTAAGATGCAGTACACGACCATTGGGCAATGATTCTTCTTTTTTAAGAAATTCATAATCATTTGAAAGTGAGCCTAATAATTCATTGTCTGTAATTTCGTCTGTTAATAGTTTCCCTATTTCATTGTCAATAATAGTTTGTAAAGTGCTTTGTATTTCAGTCATATGAAAAATGTCGGCAGTAAATTGTTTCAATACGACATCTGCAAAGTCTTCTGAAGTTTCACAATTAGGTGTTTCATTCATTTATATAATACTTATTTATTTTTGTTAGAGCGTTTACTTTTTTTCTTATTTTTACCTTTCTTGAATGTTTTATTATGTAATTTTGCACCACCATCAATAGTAGTTTTGACATCAGAATTGGATGTTTCAATAAGATAATCCTTAAAATCAATAGTTTTGATGCTATTGACTAATGCCTTTGTAACATTCTGCTTGAACGCATCATCTTGAAACATTTGTGGTATTTGTGTTTGTAATATGTCTACAATCGCTTTTGTGTATGCCGCTTTGTTATCAGGATTTGAGAACACATCTTTTATTAAACCACAACCTTTTTTATATAAAGCATCGTT
>MDTB01181447.1_pt1 | contig 25088 bp, 25 predicted proteins | sample 811161 | NCBI WGS metagenome assembly MDTB01 (sample SAMN05326650, study PRJNA326480) | marine metagenome | isolation source: seawater | place: Mediterranean Sea | collected 2009
CATATAGGTTTTAGGTCTTGATTAAATCTTATTTTTGAATGATTAAGTCCTTCTTTAAACTTCTCTAGGTCGGAAACAAGAAATTTTTCCTCTAAAACAATAACCTTGAATTTTTCTAATCTTCTATTAATTATATTTTTTTCTGTATCTGAGTAATTAATCCAAGATGTAATCTCATGCCTAAATCTTCTACAACCCCTACAAATGTCGTCTCCATAAGTGGTGGAGCATACTCCGATGCATGGGGTTCTTTTTATTAGCTTATCTTCCATTAAAAATTCTCTTTCTTTATATTTAGAGTACTTAGATGTAAAATCTAGATCAAATTTTTAGTTATGTTAGAAGGGTATTACAAAGAGAAGGAAAAAAGAAGCGAACAAGGCCTGCCTTCCCTGCCTGTGAATGCAGAACAAGTTCAAGCCATAGCAGATTTATTCGAAAGTGGAAAAGGTTCTGATGAGCTTTTAATACTTCTTGAAAATGAAGTACCTCCTGGCGTAGATGAAGCAGCGTATGTCAAAGCAGCGTTTCTGAAAGATATAGCACTAGAAAATATTTCAACTGTTTTAATACCTCCGCAAAAAGCGATAGAAATGTTAGGAACCATGCTTGGTGGCTATTCTGTTGAAGCTTTGGTTACCATCCTGAAGGAAAATAAGTATGGAGCAGAGGCTGCTTCAGCCTTAAAGCATACAATTCTTGTTTATGATTCTTTCAATGATATTTTTGATCTTCAAGATGAAAACGAATATGCCAAAGAAATTATAAATTCATGGGCCAATGCAGATTGGTTCTTAACCAAACCTGAAGTAGAGACAGAGATTGCATTGACTGTCTATAAAGTTAGTGGAGAGACTAATACAGATGATTTTTCACCGGCAAAAGAAGCTTGGTCAAGACCTGATATACCGCTGCATGCACAAGCTTTTCTTAAGTGGTCCGAAAATATTTCTGATCCTCTTGATAAGTTAAGAGAGCTTAAAACAAATGGCTCAAAATTAGCTTTCGTCGGTGATGTTGTAGGAACTGGATCATCAAGAAAATCTGCTGTAAATTCAATGCTGTGGCATATGGGGGATGAAATTCCATTTGTCCCTGCCAAGAAAACCGGTGGCTTTTGTTTTGGAAATAAAATTGCTCCAATTTTTTATAACACATTGCAAGACTCAGGAGCATTTCCAGTTGAATTAGATGTCGATGCCCTCGAACATGGACGAAAGATTATTCTTAGACCTTATGATCGGCAAATATTAGATGCATCTACTAAAGAGATCATTACTACTTTTGATCTAAAGAGTGATGTGATCTTTGACGAAGTTCGGGCTGGTGGAAGAATAAACCTAATTATTGGACGTCAGTTAACAGATAAAACTAGAGAAAAACTTAACCTCAAACCATCGGACGTTTTTCAAAGGTATGGCGATAATGAAAAAAACTCTAAAGGTTATACTCTTGCTCAGAAAATGGTTGGCAGAGCTTGTGGGATGGATGGTGTTCAAGCAGGACAATACTGTGAGCCTCGAATGACTACTGTAGGATCTCAAGATACTACGGGCCCAATGACTAGAGATGAGTTGAAAGAATTGGCATGTTTAGGGTTTTCTTCTGATTTAGTTATGCAATCTTTCTGTCATACGGCAGCATACCCAAAACCAGTCGATGAGGTAACACATAGAACTCTGCCTGATTTTTTTATCAACAGGGGTGGAGTATCTCTTAGACCAGGTGACGGCATAATACATTCATGGCTAAATCGAATGTTGCTACCGGATACAGTTGGAACTGGTGGTGATAGTCATACTCGATTTCCTATTGGCATAAGCTTTCCTGCCGGTTCAGGAATGGTTGCCTTTGCTGCTACATTAGGAGTCATGCCTTTGGAAATGCCAGAAAGTGTTCTTGTAAGATTTTCGGGCAAGTTAAACCCAGGAATTACAATTAGAGATCTGGTTCACGCAATCCCTTACTTCGCACTGCAAAATGGGCTTCTTACTTTGGATAAAAAGAATAAAAAAAATATTTTCTCAGGCAGGTGCCTTGAAATAGAGGGTTTGCCAGATCTAAAAATTGAACAAGCATTTGAATTATCTGATGCTTCTGCTGAACGGTCTGCTTCAGGTTGTACTGTTAAATTAGACAAGGAGCCAATTATAGAATATTTAAAATCTAATATTACTTTGCTGCGCTGGATGATATCTGATGGCTACCATGATCCTAAGACACTAGAGAGAAGAGCAAGAGAAATGGAAGAATGGATAAAAAATCCTGAATTAATGGAGGCAGACAAAGATGCTGAATATGCTGCAGTAATTGATATTCCACTGGAAGAAATAACTGAACCACTTTTATGTTGTCCAAATGATCCAGACGATGTTAAAAAACTATCAGATGTAGCTGGAGACAATGTTGATGAAACTTTCATTGGTTCATGCATGACAAATATCGGCCATTTTCGTGCAGCAGGTAAGTTATTAGACAAATACGGTGAATCAAAAACAAGATTGTGGGTCGTTCCTCCAACTCGGATGGATGAATATCAACTAAAACAAGAGGGTTACTATGAGATATTTAATGGATCAAAAGCTAGAGTTGAAATACCAGGGTGTTCATTGTGTATGGGTAACCAAGCACGAGCTGCTGATAACACTACAATGGTTTCTACTTCAACCAGAAACTTCCCAAATAGAATGGGGGACGGTTGCAATGTTTATCTAGCTTCTTCGGAAGTCACTGCAATTTCATCTCTTCTGGGAAAAATACCTACAGTTGCGGAGTATAAAGATTACATGGAAGATTTAAATACAATGTCCAAAGACGTCTTTCGATATATGAACTTCAATGAAATTGAAAAGTATCTAAAAAAAGTGAGAGAAATGGATATTTCTCATTTAGACATAGAAGAGATAAAGAGTTAACTCTACCCTCTAATTTTCTCAAGATTTTCTAAATATTCCGTGGAAATATTTGTTGGATATTTACCATCAAAAATAGATTTTTCAACGTCATCAAGATCGGGATTTAGCTGAATCACAGATTGAACCATATCTTCCAGTGATTGATATACCAGGTGATCGCATCCGAGGAATTCTTTTATTTCATCTTTAGTCATTGAGCTAGCAATTAAATCTTTTTTTGCTGCCATATCTATGCCATATACGTTTGGATATTTTACTTCTGAGGCTGCAGAAGCTACTGAAACTTTTTCAGCTCCTGCTTTGTAACACATTGCTACAATTTGCTTCATCGTAGTACCTCTTACAATGGAATCATCAACCAAAAGGACTTTCTTATTTTTAAATTCATCTGATATAGGATTTAATTTTCTTCGAACAGATTCTTTACGAAGAGTTTGCTCTGGCATGATAAATGTTCTACCGACGTATCTATTTTTTACAAAACCATAAGCTAAATCTTTATTTAATATTCGTGCTACTTTTGTACCACTTGTAATAGAACTTTCAGGTATGGGTATGACTACATCAATGTCTTCATCGGGTATCTCATGTTTTATTTTTTCAGCTAGTTTTTCCCCCATTAATTGTCGAGCTTGATACACACTAACACCATCGATAACTGAATCTGGCCTAGCGAAGTAAACATACTCAAATAAGCAAGGGTTTAAGGTTGCATCCTCTGCACATATTCTTGAATAGATTTCACCATCAAAAGAAATAAAAATCGCTTCACCTGGCTTTACATCCCTCTCAAACTCATAACTTGATGAGGCAAAAGCACAGCTTTCAGAAGAGATCATATAATCTTTTCCACTATTAGCATTAGTTCTCGAACCTATAGATAATGGTCTGATGCCTAATTTATCTCTAAAGGCGAGTAAACCGTAATCAGTAATTATTGAAACTACATTAATGCTGCCTTCACATCTTTTGAATGTACTCTCAACTGCATCAAAAAAAGTATCTGGACTAGGTTCATTCTCTCCTCTTTTTGATATTTCGTGAGCTAAGATATTTAGAAGAACTTCCGAATCCGAGTCGGTAGAAATATGGCGCAAATCACTATGAAATAATTCATCAGCAAGCTCTTTGGTATTCGAAAGGTTACCATTATGAGCTAAAGAGATACCGTAGGGTGAATTAACATACATAGGTTGGGCATATTCTTTGGAGTTTCCTCCTGCAGTTGGGTAACGAACATGTCCGATACCATAGTTCCCTTTTAGTCTTTCAAAGTGTTGTTGATTGAAAACTTCTTTCACCAAACCTTTCGCTTTACGTGAAGATAGTTTTCCATTTTCACAGATTGTCATGCCAGCAGCATCTTGACCACGATGTTGCAACATTATTAACGAATCATAGAGATCGGTAAAACAATTATCTTTTTGTACAATTCCAACAATGCCACACATTAGCTTAATAGGTATATAAAAATATTTTCAAAATAAGAAAGTATGATATTAACAACAAATGAATTTTTAACCAAAATTGTGTCTGTAAAACTTGGAAAAAGTTGCAAAATAAAGAAGACAAGTAATAAAAATCTTACAATTGCAATAATGCAACCTAAAATTATATTAATGAGTCCCGCAAGCTTAGGAATATATAGCCCTGTAAAAAAATTAACAAATGGCAAGCCTGCACAAGCAAAAAGACCAAGAAAAACGTTATAGATAGATTGAGCATAATCAAAACCTTCATCATCAAAATAATCATAAACAGTCTTTAAATTATTTAGCGTCAGATAGCAGTATGTAAAAAGAATAGAAATGAAAACAAGCTCTTTTAAAAAACCATTTTTCCTTACTCTAAAAAAAAGCAATATTAAGCCGGTAATAAGAAGCAGATCAAGAATACTAAAAGTTAAATTTGCCATTTTTCTATAACACCTAAATCTTTACCATATTTTTCATTTAAAAACTCTTGCGCCAAAAGCAGCTGTGATCTGTCAATGTAGGGGCCAATAAAGATAAAATCACTGTCCTCAAACGATATAAAACTATTTTTAAGAAACTCATTTTCAAGCTCTTCGTAAGAGGTCTGTAATATTGCCTTTTCAACCTTTAATACCCAGGTCATTGGTGTGCCATCAAAATTTAAATTAATATTATTTGATGAATTTTTGAGATTTTCTGAATTAAATAACTCCTCAAGAGCTTCTCGTTCTGCAGTCATTTGTTCCATATTTTCAGAATAATCTTTAATGGTAATTTTCGATTCGGCTGAATTTATAAAAACAAAAACGTTGTAACTAATAAAAATTGTGTAAACAATAGTTAAAATAATTATGATTCCAAGAAAGTATTTAATTAGCTCTCTCATTTATTGCAACATAGTGAGAATCTTATCTATGAATTCTTTAAAATTTTTTCTATCAATTATTTTATCTACAAAGCCACTCTCTAATTGAGTTTCCGCAGTTTGAAAATCTTTGGGTAAATCTTCTTTAACCGTATCTTGAATAACTCTTTTGCCAGAAAATCCAATTCTAGCTTTTGGTTCAGCTAATATCAGATCGCCTAGCATAGCTAAACTTGCCGTCACGCCCCCATAGCAGGGATCAACCAGGACTGAAATAAATGGTAATTTTTTATTTTTTAATTTTTTTACTGCTGCTGCTGTTTTACCCATTTGAAAAAGAGAAATCATTGATTCTTGCATTCTTGCACCACCACTCGTTGAAAAGACTAATAAAGGAAGGCTATTTTCAACTGCATAGTCAACTGCTGCAGCAAACCTTTTACCGACGACTGCACCCATAGAGCCGCCCAAAAAATCAAATTCAAAGATTGCACTAACAACTTTTTTACCTTTAATCATGCCGAATCCTATTGAAAGAGCTTCATCAGATTCAGTTTTATTTTGTGCTTCTTGGAACCTGTCTTTATATTTTTTGGTATCTTTAAATTTTAAGTAATCTTTGAATGCTTCAGTTTTGTTCAGATCCTTATAGGTACCTTGATCAAAAGTTATTTCAATTCTCTCTTTTACATTTATCTTAAAATGATGAGAGCATTTTGAGCAGACATACGAATTCTTTTTTAGCTCAGGAATATAAAGAATAGAGCCACAGGCATCACACGACCTCCATAAACCCTCTGGTATTTTGCTGTCTTTTTCTCCACCGAATGTCTGAGAAATATTTCTCTTCATTGTAGGTATGAAGTCTTTAATCCAGTTCATCTAATATTACCTCTTTTGTGTAATTTAGCTCATTATACTCTGGTCCAAGAAAATACAATCCTTTTGGGGAAATAGTTTTTCCTGCTTTTTTTCGGTTTTTTTGCTTAATAATTTCTTTAAAATCTGTGACGTTTATTTTATTTGTCCCAACATTCAATAAAGTTCCCATTATTATTCTGACCATATTAAGCATAAAAGCATTTCCTTTAATAGAGAAATATATGTAATGACCTTTTTTATCGATTTTTGCTTTTGTAATCTCTCTAATTGGAGATTTAGATTGGCATCCTGAACTCCTGAATGCTGAAAAATCTTTCTCGCCAAGAAGGTGTTTTGCTGCATTTTTCATTTTCTCAATATTCAAAGTTTTTTTAATCCATAGAAAATTATTAAATCCAATAGCATGAGGAGTATTTGCATTTTTGATTACATAAACATATTCCCTAGAAATTGCATCAAATCGAACGTGATAATCTTTGTCAACTTTGTAAAAATTTTTTACTGCTATATCATCCGGCAGATTGGCATTTACACCTTTGATCCAAGAATCGATTTTTCTTACAGAATTGGTATCAAAATGGACAAATTGATTCAAAGCATGAACCCCTGCGTCAGTTCTCCCGCTACATGTCGTTAAAATTTTATGGTTGGCTATTTTTGCTAAAGCTTTATCAAGACAATATTGAATTGTCTTTCTTGTTGTAGGCTGTTTTTGAAAGCCATGATATTTAGTGCCGTCATATTCTAATTGTACGAAGAACCTATTCATTTAATAATTTTTTTAATTTATTTATTTCTTTTTTTTCATTTTTAGACATCCTTTTCTTTTGGACTCTGTCGATAATAGTTTTTGCTCGGGTTTTTTTCCCCATACTTATATAAGCGTTTGCTAAGTCAATTTTCTGAATAATTTTGTTGGATGCAATTTCATTCGATTTATAGTCGTTATCTGGTAAATCACTATCAAGAACTTCATTTTTTGGTTTCAACGCTTCGAAGGAAACTCCAACTATGAAAAGCAGTATGACAAAAGTCAAAAAATATATCTCGTTGTTTGAAAGGTCTAGACTGAACTCTTGTTGTAAAAATTGAGATGGGTTATTAATAATTTTTTTTAATTGAGAAAAATCAATCTCTAAAATCTCTTTGAACATTAAAACACTGCCCTCTGTCTATAAGAATTTGATCCAGAATACACATCATTGCCATTGCTTCAAGTATTGGCGTTGCTCTAAGACCTACACATGGGTCATGCCTACCTTTTACTTGGAGCTCTACCTCATTGTTATTGATATCAAGTGTTTTAGTTTTTTGAGATATGCTTGATGTTGGTTTTAATGACGCAAATACATTTATATCATCGCCATTAGAAATGCCACCCAAAATTCCTCCTGAATTATTTGATGCGAAACCAGATTTATTAATTTTGTCCCTATTTTCAGAACCTTTCATAGTCACTACATCACAGCCTGTTCCTATTTCGACTGCTTTTACAGCATTTACACTCATCATTGCCTTAGCCAACTCAGCATCTAGTTTTGAAAAGACTGGAGAACCGATGCCAGTGGGCATGCCAGAAATTTTTATCAAAATTTTGGCACCAATTGAATCTTGTTCTTTATTTAATTGTGCAAAATACTTTTTTAATTCTTCTAATTTTCCGTTATCCAAGAAATTGAATTCATTTTTTGTTTTAAAATTAATGTCTTCTGCTTTTATTTCTCCTACTTGAACAACTCCACCTTCAACTTTTATGCCGAGTCCAGATAAGACTTTCTTTGCTATTGCACCTCCGGCTACTCTCATTGCAGTCTCACGTGCACTGGCTCTTCCTCCTCCACGATAATCTCTTGTACCATATTTCTCTTGATAAGTAATATCTGCATGCCCTGGTCTAAATTTGTCTTTGAGATTTTCATAATCTTTAGATTTTTGATCTTCATTCCTTATTATTAAACCGATAGGCGTTCCAGTTGTTATACCTTGAAATGTACCGGAAAGAATCTCTACTTTATCGCCTTCTTTTCTCTGGGTGACAAATTTAGATTGCCCTGGTTTTCTTTTATCGAGATCTTGCTGAATTACAGTTTCATCTAACTCAATATTTGGTGGACATCCATCAACAACAGCACCCAAAGCTATACCATGACTCTCGCCAAAAGTAGTGAGTTTAAAAATTGTTCCAAACGTATTGCCAGACATGTTATTTATAAATGTAATTTAATAGACGGTATATGTTAATAGAATCTAGATTTTTTTCATCATAAAAATGCATAAGATTGTTCACATTGATATCTGATTTCTCAAGGCTATGTTGAAACTTTTCTTTCAAGGGTGGTAATGATTCGTCTCTTCTTTTCTTATGTCCTAAAGGATAAATAACCTCTCTCTCAAACACTTCACCTGTTTTCATTGATACAACCACTTTGTTGGGGATTGCCCTTTCTTCTAGATTGTTATATCTATCGGTATAAGCATGATCTTCCGAAGTCTTTGTAAGTGCTCTGAGTTTATCGATGTTTGTATCACTGGCAGAATTATCTGAATAAGAGTTTGAATTTAAATTTCCATTCAATAAGCACCATGCAACTATATACTCAATGCAATGATCTCTGTCAGCATAATTATTTAAGGGGCCTTTCTTAGAAATAATTCTTACGCCTGGTTCTTGTGTAAATATTTTAATTTCTTTTATGTCATGTATTTTTCCTCTAATTTCAGATGACAAATATATTGCTGCTTCTGCGGCAGTTTGAGCATGAAATTCAGCTGGAAAGGACACTTTATATAAAATGTTATCCATAACGTAAGAGCCAAGATCACGGTCAAGTTTCAGTGGATTTTTTCCCATTAAGACGTCATTAAAACCCCAGTTTTTAGCGGACAATACTGTTGGATAACTTTCATCGCTAACTTCGGAAATAAAAACTTGTTTAAGTGCTTTAGCCGACGCATCTCCAGCAGCCCAACTTTTCCTTGCTCCCGTATTTGGAAAATGGCGATATGTCCGCAAACTTTGCCCATCAACAAATGCATTACTAATAACTGCTTTAATTTGATGGTCATCATGACCTAACATTTTTGCTCCAATTGAAGCAGAGGCTACCTTTACAAAAGCAACATGGTCTAGACCCTCTTTGTTAAGACTATTTTCTATGGCTAAGGCTCCTTGAATTTCATGTGCCATAACCATGTAATTAAGCACCTCCTTGAAACTCAAAGAGAAATTTCTGTGATTTTTTAAGTAATCCACTAAAGCTAAAATTATTGATAAATTATCGGATGGATGTCCCCATTCTTTAGCTAGCCATGTATCATTAAAATCCAACCAACGTATTAATGCACCATTTAAAAATGTTGCATCCAAGACATTAGTTTTTAGATCAGTGCCAATGACTCTCACAGAACCTTGAGAGTTTTTAATATAGTCAATTTCAATAAATTTTTTTACTTGATCGTGCTCTAAAGCCATCAATGCGCATGCAATACTATCAAAAAAACATGTTTTTGCTTCTTTGAGCGATTCTTCGTTTGCTTGGTAGGTCTGGACGTAGTCAGATATTTTATTAATTATTGGATCAAATTCAGACATTATCTAGATTCAATATCAACCCAATCCCTATCCTCTGGGCCGATGTAATCTGCACTTGGTCTGATTATTCTGTTATTGTCTCTTTGTTCATAAGTATGTGCTGACCAACCTATTATCCTTGCTATAGCAAAAAGTGGGGTGAACAACTTAGTTGGTATCCCTAAATAGTGGTAGGCTGGTGCATGAAAGAAATCAGTATTTGGAAATAACCCCTTTTTCTCCTTTAAATAAGCTTCCATAATCACAGCAGCATCATGTAACAGTTTATCCTTGTGATCCTCACTTAGTTTAGCTGAATATTCTTTGATGATATCACTTCGAGGATCCTTAACAGAATATACAGCATGACCAAAACCCATGATCTTTTCTTTGTTATCAAGTTTATGATCAATAAATTCTTTTACATTCTCAAGAGAATTTATTTCTTCAAGCATTTTCATTGCTTCTTCGTTAGCTCCACCGTGCAAAGGCCCTCTTAAGCTTCCAACAGCTGCTGTTAAGCAAGAATGAAGATCAGACAATGTTGATGCACAAACTCTTCCAGTGAATGTCGATGCATTAAATTCATGTTCAGCATATAAAGTTAAAGAAACGTCTAATGTCTTTTTATGAAGATCGTTGATTTCTTGCTGTCTAAGTAACTTCAGAAAATGTGCAGCTACTGAAAGCTCATTTGAAGTTTGTTCTATTCTTACACCCTCATGTGTATATTTATACCAATATACTATTGCGGTTGTTGTCACTCCCAGTAATCTTTTCGTAACATCTAATTGTTCATCGAAAGATTTTTCTGACTCAATTACACCCATATAGGAAATAATTGTTCTGACCACCTCCATAGGGTGTGCTTCCGCAGGAATTGATTCAAGCACTGTTATTAATGAATTCGGCATTACTCGAAGACTAGCTAACTCTTTTTCGAATTCTTCTAATTCTTGTTTTTTCGGTAGTTGTCCAATTAGTAGCAGATATGCAACCTCTTCAAAACTTGCATTTTTGGCAAGATCTTCAATGCTATAGCCTAAATATCTAAGACTACCTTCTTGCTCAACAGTTGATAGTGACGTTTGACCTGCAGATTGCCCTCTTAAACCGGCACCTTGTAATTTCTTCATGACTTAATTTCGTAAAAGTTTATTCCCCTTTTTATGATTTCTCTTCCCTGAGATTTTCTCCATCTGTTTGTATCTCTTAAACTATAGACACATCCACAATATTCTTGTTTATAAAATTTCTCTTGTTTAGAAATTTCTAACATTCGTGCAGAACCGCCTTGTTTTCTCCAATTGAAATCCCAGAAAGTCAGATCATTATAGCGATTTGCAGCTTTTAAACCAGAGGTATTAATTTGTTCTAGGTCTTTCCACCTTGATATACCAAGTGTCGTTGCAAAAGTATCATAATGGTTTTCATAGGCAAACAGAGCAGATCTTTCAAACCTCATATCGAAACAGACAGTGCATCGTTTGCCTCTTTCTGGCTCATCTTCAAGCCCTTCAATCCTTTCAAACCAGTTATCTTTATCGTAGTCTGCATCAATAAATTTAAATCCTAACTTTTCAGCGAATCTGATATTTTCGTCTTTTCTTATTTCATATTCTTCTAATGGGTGAATATTTGGGTTGTAGAAATATATGGTTGTTACAATTCCTGATGCAGCAATAGCCTCCATAATTTCACCTGCACATGGAGCACAACAACTATGAAGCAAAAGACTTTTGCCATTATTAGGAAGCTTAAGATCAGGTCTTATGTAATTTCTAATTGATAGGTTATTCATGTATTAAGTAATTTTTTAAATTGTTATAACTTTCGAAGGAAATTATATCAGGGCGAGAAGCTTTTACCTCTTCAGGAGCAAAAATAAATGCTCCATCAGATTCATCTATCATCTGAATATCATTGTAAGAATCCCCTATACAAAAACACTCATAGTTCATTGATTTAAAGGCTTTAACTACATTTTTTTTTGGTTCAGTTTGTCTTTTTTCATACCCAACAATATAGTCATTCTTAATTTTGAGCTTATGACAGAGCAAGGGATAATTTCCTAATTTTTTTACTAATGGAAGGCCTAATTCATAAAAAGTATCAGATACAATAACGGTTTGATAATCTTCGGCTAAAGATTCCAAAAAGTTTTTTGCTTGATCGTAAGGCTCGATAGTATCTAAAAAAGATTTTAACTCCTCAAAACTGATATTATTTTTAGAGAGCACATCCATTCTTTTGTGCATCAGTTCCTCAAAATTTGGAATTTCTCTAGTTGTTAGTTGTAAATCTTGAATCTGGTATTCATTACCAATTTCTTGCCATATTTCAGGAGCAAGAGTACCTTCTAGATCTGTACAAAGAATTTTCATTTAGGATTGTTAATCCCGTATGGTACATGACCAGTGGATACATGACTAGTAGCCTCTAAACAATTTTCAGTTAAGTCATCAAAAAATATATCAGCAGAAAAACCTTTTAAAAATTTTCCTTTTGCTAGCCCCCCAAGAAAAAAAGTCTCATCAATTCTGATGTTCTCTTTTCTCAAAGTATTTATTACTCTTTTATGAGCTGGTGCTGCTCTTGCAGTAACAAGTGCAATTCTAATAGGACATTTATCTGCAGAATACTCAGACTGAATTAAATTTAGTTTCTTCAAGAATCCATTAAATGGCCCAGGATTCATAGGTTTCTTTGAGGCACCTTCTTCTTTCAAGTATGTTTTGAGTCCTTTCTTTTTATAAGTAACTTCTGATTCATCAGAAAAAATCACCGCATCAGCATCAAAACCAATTCGTAGTTGCTTTGAATCAGAGGGTTTATATTTGTCGGTAAAAATATGTGCGGCTGCAATATTATTTTCTATTGCCATCCTTACATCTTTGACATCTGCAGATAAAAAGAGATCGATATCCAAGGCACCAACATAAGGAAATGGACTCTCTCCTCCTGAAAATACTGCTCGCGATATATCTAAGTTATTTTTCTCAATGGAATTGAAAATTCTTAAACCAGTATCTGAGCTATTTCTTGATAACAAAATTACCTCAACAAGCTTTTCTTTTTTGTCATTCATCTTTAGTAGCTTTTCTACTAAATTGAAGGCGACCCCTTTTTTTAAAGGCTTATTTTCATTCTTTTTTTGATAATTTGAATATTCTTCGATACCCTCTTTTTTAAAAATTTCGTGGCTTTCACCTAAATCAAATAAGGCTCGTGAACTAATTCCAATTTTAAGTATTGACATAATATTTGTGTTTCTCGTATTTTACTGTATATAATTACAGTATATGTTAAACCTTACTGCACAACAGATCAAAGTATTTGATGTTATCAAAGAATCACTTCAGAGCAATGGTTATCCACCAACAAGAGCTGAAATAGCAAAAATTTTAGATTTTAAATCAGTAAATGCTGCAGAATCACACATTAAAGCTCTTGTAAAAAAAGGTGTCATAAGAAAAGTTCCTGGCTCCTCAAGAGGAATTAAGTTAGTGGAAGAAATTTCTGGAATACCGTTAATAGGAAGTGTTGCTGCTGGTAGCCCGATTATGGCTTTCGAAAATGTTGAAAAAAACATTCACTCAAATCCTCTTAACAAATCCGTTGATTTCTTTTTACGAGTTCAAGGGGAAAGCATGATTGATGCGGGCATATTAAATAATGATTTAGTTGGAGTAAGGAAAACGAAAAATGCGGAGAATGGAGAAATAGTTGTTGCTAGACTAGACGATGAAGTTACTCTAAAAAGATTTAAAAAAGATTCATCGGGCATCAGGCTTTTAGCAGAGAATGAAAGTTTCTCTGATATTAAAATTGATGAAACATCAAATTTTTCGATTGAAGGAAAGGCTGTAGGTATTATAAGAGAAGCTCTTTAAATTAGTGGACTACTCTATCTTCTGAGTCTTTTTTCAGAAATGAATCAAATAGATCATCATCTAGTGCGTCTATATCAATATCACTATTAAGAGTTTCTATACCAGATTTTATCATTTCTTTTGCAACGTCAAATTCCATTCCATTCAACAATGTTTTTACTTCAGGTGAAAATTCAATTTTTACTAGCGGTGCGTCTTTTTGATCTGACCTTCTTAAAACAACAACACCTTCAGAAACCTCGACTAATTCTAAATATTTAGACATAATTTTATATTAGGTGCTTTTCAAAATTATTAAAGTCTTTTTATTAATCTCTTTGCATTTCTTTCCAATTGCTGCCATCAAAAATAAAGAACAACTTCTTTTTCTTACCTTGTGACTCTGAGGAAAGTGTTTGACTGCCATCTTTTCTGTTAAACCTAATAACTAGATCATCTCCATCAGGATCTTTGTCAGGAGCATTGGAAAATATTTGGTGTTTTTCAGGCAGTTTACTTAAAACAGATTTAACCTCCCCAACTAATGGTGCTCTTGTCTCTCTGTTTTTTGGAAATTGTGATGCTGCTAGAAACAGCCCTTTAAGACTATCTCTCAATAAATAGATATCATCACATTTCTGACATTTTAAGTCTGACATTTCAATTGGATCCATAAACACAGGTTTTAACTTACCATCTTTCATCAGCTGTCTTGTTGCTGTGCAAGATTGACAAGCAAAGTATTTTCCAAATCTTCCTAGCTTTAGCTCCATCTTTGCATCACATTTATGACAATCTATTAATTCCTCTTCACCATTTTTAGGTTTTATGAAATTTCCTTCCTCTAACTTTGTGCCTGAACAGATAGGGGAACTTGAACATATGTGTAACTTTCTTTTCTCATCAATAATATAACCATCCATGCTTGAACCACATAGATGACATTTTGTTTTACCAAAGATACTCTCAGCTTCTTTATCATCATTGTCCGTGAATAATTCATCGGGTAAAACGGAATTAGTATTTTTGCACTGCTTATCTCCTTCCTCGAGATAGCCCTCGCAACCAAGGAATTGACCATTTTGATTGGTTCGTAGATGCATTTTTCTATCTTTATTACATACTTCACATTTTACTTCTGTAAGGATTGGCTTATTTCTTTCCATACCCTCAGCAGCTAATTCTTTTGCTTCATTAAAGTCAGCATAAAAGTCCTCCAAAAGCTTTTTCCAACTTTCCTTACCTTCCGCTACGCTATCTAAATTTTTTTCCATTTCTGCAGTGAAACCATAATCCATAATGTTCTTAAAAGACTTCAATAATCTATCGGATATTAAATTTGCAATTTTAGTTGCATAAAGTCTTTTGTTTTCTTTATTTACATAACCCCTATCCTGAATGTTCGTAATTATTTCTTGGTATGTTGACGGTCTGCCTATACCTCTTTTTTCAAGTTCTTTTACTAGGCTTGCTTCAGAGTACCTTGAAGGTGGTTTTGTGAAATGTTGAGACTTTTCAACATTGCTAATTTTTTTCATCAAGCCGACAGACAGGTTTTCCAAATCGTAATCTACGTAACCACTATTTTTCCCAGGAGGCATAACTTTATAAAAACCATCAAAACTAATACTACTTACAGAAGATTCAAATACTTTCTCAGCTTTTTTTGCTTTGATGCTGTTCACAATAATCTCAGGCTGAGGCATCTGAGATGCTACAAATCTTGACCAAATAAGGTTGTATAGTTTTCTGTGGTCTTGGCTAAGAGATAATTCTGCGGCCTTAAATGTAACATCAGTAGGTCTTATAGCTTCATGAGCCTCCTGAGAGTTTGAGCCTTTTGATGCAAAGTTTTTTGGTGTGCTATAGGCCTCACCATAAGTATCAAGCAAATACTGCTTACAATTATTCTGTGCGAGCAAACTTATATTAGGTGAGTCAGTTCTCATATATGAAATATATCCACCGGTATATAGGTCTTGAGCTAATTTCATAGTTTTTGATAGGCTGAAGCCCAGCATTGAACTTGAGGTCTGTTGCAAAGTTGAAGTAATAAATGGCGGCTTGACTGGTATTTTTCTTTTTGTTTTCTCGTTGTCAGTAATTTCAATTTCTGAGTCTTGCAATTCATTCGCAAGCTCTTCTGCTTCACTCTTTGATTTAATTTCAAGATTAGATTTTTTTGTATTTAATTTAAATACTATATCTCTCTCATCATGTCTTAAATTTACTTCAATCTCCCAATACTCTTGCGGTGAAAAAGCCTTTATTTCTTTTTCTCTCTCTACAACCAGACGCACAGCTACAGATTGAACTCTGCCGGCTGATAATTTTCCATAACTTCCAATCTTCTGCCATAAAAGGCTTGATAAATCATAACCAACTATGCGGTCTAAGATTCTTCTAGTTTTCTGTGCATCGATTAAACCCTCATCAAGATCTCCAGGTTTCTCAAAGGCTTTTTGAATTGCCCCCTTTGTAATTTCATTGAATCTTACTCTACTGTAGTTGAATTTTTTTCCTAGAATTTCTTTCAAGTGCCAAGCTATTGCCTCTCCTTCTCTATCTAAATCAGTTGCTAGAAAAATATTTTCAACTCCTTTTGCTGAAGTCTTTAGATCTTTAACAACTTTTTCTTTCTTTGGATCAATCTCATAAGATATGGACCAGTCATCTAGGTTAATGGCCTTACTTCCTTTGGGTAATCTTCTTACATGACCAACACTAGACTTGACTACAAAGTCCTTGCCTAAATATTTACTAATCGTTTTTGCCTTTGATGGAGACTCAACTATTACTAGAGATTTGCTTTTCATTTTTTATAATTCTTTTAACTAAATTTGGTCCTTCATAAATAAGACCTGTATACATTTGTACAAGGTCAGCACCTAGTTCAAGTTTTTCGTTATAAGAATCTACATCAAAAATACCGCCAACTGCAACAATAATTTTTTCATCATTTAATATTGGTTTAATTTCCTTGAGAATTTTATTGGATGAATTTTTTAATGATTTTCCCGATATTCCACCAGGCAAATGCCCAACATTTAAGCTTTTTTTCAGGTTTTTATTATTTGATGTATTGGAAATTATCACACCATCAATTGCACTGTTATTTATGGTATCAATAAGATTTTTATAAGTACCAGATTCTTCGTCTGGTGAAATTTTGATAAATATTTTTGGTTGTTTTTTGTGTTTTTTTCTTTCATTTAAAATTGTTTCAATCACAGATTTAAAGCTTTCAATATTGTGAAGGCTTCTAAGATTAGGGGTGTTTGGTGAAGAGATATTGATTGCAATATAGTCAGCGTATTCAAAAACTTCTTTATAGCAAGCCAAATAATCATTCTTAATTTCTTCTGAGGTAGTATCTTTATTCGGACCGATATTAATACCTAAACATATGTCATCAGAGACTTTTTTTAGCCTAGATTTAATTGATACAACTCCATCATTTGGGAAGCCAAGACTGTTAAGTAAAGAATCATACGATACTAACCTTTTAATTCTTGGCTTTGGATTTCCATATTGAGGTTTAGGAGTAATTGTACCAACTTCAAGGAATCCAAATCCAATATTATTAAATTCATTAATTAGTCGTGCATTTTTATCTAGCCCAGCCGCTAAGCCCAATCTATTTTTAATTCTCAAGCCTTTTACATAAAAGTGTGATTGTTTACTTTTATATAAGCCTGAAAATAACTTTAAGAAAAAATGGGAAATATTCTGAGACTGTTCGGGGGGCAATAAAAAAAGTAATTTTCTAGCTAATTTATAAATCTTTAATTTCTCCTATATATTTCTTTAATCTTGCTGACAATTCTTCATTAGCTAAACCAAGAGCAATATTTGCTTTTAAATAGCCAACTTTACTTCCACAATCAAATCTTTCACCTTCAAATGTATATCCAATAAAGTCGTTAATACTTTTTGATATAGCATCCGTTATTTGAATTTCGCCATTTTTTCCAATATTTTCACTATCAATATGATTAAAAATACTTTTATTAAATAAGTATCTACCCACTACTGCTAAATTAGATGGTGCATCTTGAATTGATGGCTTTTCAACTATACCTTTAAGATAAGAAATGCTTCCCTCACTTGATTCTGGGTCAACAACACCAAATTTTGAAATTTCTTCCTCGGGTATTTTTTCCAAAGCTAAAACCTGTTTTCCATATTTTTCAGCTTGTTTTTTCATTTGTTCTAAAACGTTACTTTCTTTGTTATAAATTAGATCGTCAGCAAGAATAACAACAAAAAATTCATCATCTGAAATATAATTTTCAGCGCATCCAATTGCATGACCAAGACCCTTCGGCTCCCCTTGATCGACAGAGACAAATTTTGCATTTGGTCCTCCAATATCTTTGATTGAATCTGCTAAATCATTTTTACCTTGATAAATTAACATTTCATGCAGTTCTTTATTTTCTTGGAAATGTTTATCAATAGATCCTTTAGCGTGGTGGGTAATAAAAATAAATTCTTCTACACCAATTTTGCATGCTTCTTCAACTGCATACTGAATAAGTGGTTTGTCAACAACTGGCAACATCTCCTTAGGTGTTGATTTGGTTGCTGGCAAAAACCTTGTACCGAAGCCTGCTACTGGAAAAACCGCTTTCTTTATTTTCATCAGGGAGAATTATACAGAAGTTGCCTAATTTGAGCTATTTTCATCTTTGGATAGACTCCAATGAAGCTTATCTCTGCAAGTTTTGAAAAAATCGTGTTCAACAGGATGTAATAATTTAAAGTTTTGATCACTTTTAGTCACCTTAAAGTCTTTTGTTTCCTCAAGTTTTATCTCTTGGTTTCCATCAATGATAATAAAACTATTTAAATCAGATGGTGTCCTAATCAAGCTAACTTCAATCTTGGAATCACTTGGGACAATTAAAGGTCTCGCTGATAACGATAGAGGGTTTAGAGAAGTAATTACTAATCCTTTGACTTCTGGAGATAATATGGGTCCTCCTGCTGAAAGAGAATAGGCTGTTGAACCATTTGATGTTGATATTATTAAACCGTCAGCTCTTTTTCTATAAATTAAGTTATCTTCTATTTTTAATTCGAAATGCATTAATTTGTAGCTTTTCTGAGTATGCAAAACAATTTCATTGAAAGCTGTGTACTCTCTTCCATTGTATTCACATGACAGTGTTTCTTTTTCTTCAATTAAATTGTTTCCGCTTAAGACTTCAGGCAATTCTTTAGTTAAATTTTCTGAATCTAGATCAGCCATAAAACCAACCTTTCCTAAATTGACGCCTAAAAATGGACAATTCATGTGCGAGAAATGCCTGGCTGCTGACAGCATCGAGCCATCTCCACCAATAACTAAAACTAAATCGAATCCTTCATACCCAGAAGCATCCCTGTCTTCTTGAAATACATCGTGTTCACATGCATTATCAGCTAAAATTTGTTGTACTTCTTTAAGTGCCATATTTGATTTATTTTTATCAAATGCCACAACAAGAATTTTTTTATAATTAAACATTGGATACATATTTTAAAGCTTTAAAACAAATCCTTGAAGGAAAAGATGAAATTACATTTCTTTCTGGTGCTGGTCTGAGCACTTCTGCTGGTCTTCCAGACTTTAGAAGTGACGAAAATGGTTTTTGGAAACAGAATTCCCCAGTTCATTTTAAAGATTTTTTAGCGAAGAAAGAATTTAGAAAGAAATCTTGGCAAAATAATATTGCCATTCATAAAAAACTAAACAATGCTGAACCGACAAAAATGCATAATTTAGTTAATGAAGTTTTATATAGAGGAATAAAAAACTTTCACATTACTCAAAATATTGACGGACTTCATAGAGATAAAATCAAAAAAAATAATATTATTGAATTGCATGGCAGTATTTTTAAGGCCAAATGTCTTCAGTGCGGTGCAGAATATGACACTCTGGAATATTTTGATAATTTAAAAGCAGGCGCAGACTGTTTGTGTTCTAAATGTTTAGAGGGTTTTGTAAAAGTTTCTACTATATCATTTGGACAATCTTTACTATCTGATACATTGGAAAAAGCTAAACTTGCTAGCATTAATTCCAAATTTTTTATCGTATTAGGCAGTTCTTTAAAAGTTGCGCCGGCGAATAACTTTGTAAGGGTTGCACAGAATAATGGTGCAAAAATAGTCATATTAAACAAAGACCCTACACCTATGGATGACTATGCTGATATAGTGATAAATGATTGTTTAGAGAATATATATGAACAGATTAAATAAAGAGTTAGAAGTTCTTATATCAACTTTTAAAAGCTTACGGAATCCAGACAGTGGATGTGCATGGGACAGAGAACAAACCTTTAAATCCATAGCAAGCTGTGCAATTGAAGAAGCATATGAAGTTGCTGATGCCATCGATAGAGAGGATTTTAAAGCATTAAAGTCTGAACTTGGAGATCTGCTATTTCAAGTTGTTTTTCATGCAGAAATGGCAAATGAAAAGGGTATTTTTGATTTAAGAGATGTTATTACCGAGTTAAATAGCAAGCTTGTGAGAAGGCATCCCCATGTTTTCTCAAATGAACAAGCTATCTCAGCAGAAGAGAGCTTGTCGATTTGGGAGGACATAAAAGCTAAGGAGAGAAAAGCTCAAAAACTTAATTCACTAATGGATGACGTTCCCAAAAATTTACCCAGTTTGATAAGAGCTAAAAAATTACAAAAAAGAGCAGCAAGAATTGGTTTTGATTGGAATGATACCAATAAAGTCATAAATAAGATTGAGGAAGAACTTGAGGAATTAAAAACAGAACACTCAAATAATAATAAAGAGAAAATCGCAGAGGAAGTTGGTGATGTTTTATTTACAATCGTAAATTTAACAAGACACTATGATTTAGATCCAGAAGATATAATGAGGAGGTCAAATTTGAAATTTGAACAAAGATTTAAAGCGATGGAAAAGTTTGCACAGAAAAATAATATGGAATTAGCCGGAATGAGTGTTGAGCAACTTGAAGAGGTATGGCAGAAAATAAAATGATTAGGTTTTTTAGAGGAATAGTCACTTTTATACTTGTTCTTTTGAATGCCTTATTTGTGATTTTAACCACAATACCAATTGGACTTCTTAGATTTTTACCAATACCGCCTTTACAAGTCGGCATTTTAAGAATTAATGAAGAGATAGGAGCCCTTTATTTATACTTTAATAGCAGAATTCAGGACCTCATGCATAATGTAAATTATGTAGCAGATGGTAAAGAAAAATTAAAAAAAGACATTTGGCAGTTTACAACTATAAACCACCTGAGCTGGGCTGATATATTTGTTTTTTTATATTTCACAAACTACAAACAAAGTGTTCCAAGAATTTTTATGAAATCCCAGCTTTGGTGGTTACCGCTTACTTGGGCAGCTCATATTGCTTTAGCGATGCCATTTGTTGTTAGAAGAACTAAAGAGGAAATTATGGCTAATCCAAAACTCATTGAAACAGATAAGAATGCTACTAGAAGATCATGCAAGATGTATGAGTTAATGCCAACTAATGTTGCAGGTTTTATCGAAGGAACGCGTATTGACAAGGCTAAGTACGAAGCCTCAAATAGCAGATTTAAAAATCTAATGCCTCCGAAAATTGGTGGCATGGGTTATACACTTGAGGTCATGCCTTATATTGACCACTTGACCGATGTAACTATTGTCTATAAATCAGAAAAGAGAGAATTTTTGAACTTTCTATGTGGTGACATGTGGGAAGCAAGTGTAACAATCAATACTTACAAAATACCTGAAGAACTTAGAGGAGTTGATTACACTAATAACCAAGAAATGAGAGATAAATTAAAAACGTTCTTAGAAGAAATTTGGGAAGAAAAGGATCAAATAATTGAAAAAGAGAAAGAAAAATATGGCATTAAAACGGTTTTCTAACTTATTGATAGTGTGCCTTCTATGCAGTTGTTCTTTTCAGCAAGAAGATACTATTAATTACGAAGCTGAATTTTATTCGATAGTTACAGAGTTTGAAGAATCATCCATTTTAAATTTTGAAAGAAAAAATATCGATGAAGATAGATTCATAGAACAATTTATTCTGAAATTAGATAAACAAAAAAATACATTTATGCAGGAAGATTTAAAAAAGTTTAAGGATAGTTCTGGCAATGAATCTAAATTAGATTATCAACTGCTTAAAGATGTGGTAGATCTATACTATTCGAGATACGAAGAATCACTTAAAACAAGAAGGTATTATTTAAATAATTACGACTTTAATTTCAATAAAACTGAGGAGATCAATCTTAAACCAAGGGATAAATTTTTCGAAAGTATTGCTGAAAAGGAAGATTACCAAAGAAAAATAATTAAAAATGAGTTAATTACTTTACTTCTTGAAGATAAAGATAATCTTGAAGCAATAAATGAACTAAAAAAGGTATATAGAAATCGCTTTTCTTCAATTTCAAAAATTAGAGAATCAGACAAGTTTGGGATACTAGCTAATAATTTTTTATCTATGCTAGATCCTCATGCGTCTTATTTTTCCGCTAGAGACCTTGAGAACTGGAATTTGAGAATGAACCTCTCATTTGAAGGAATTGGAGCAATTCTGGGCTATGAAGAGGAGAAAGCAAAAATACAAGAGCTTATGCCTGGTGGCCCCGCAATACAATCTCAAAAAATTAAAGTTGGGGATAAGATTACTAAAATAGGAGAAGGTGAAAGAGGACGGCTAAGAAACGTAGTTGGGTGGCGTCTTGACGATATTGTTGAGCTAATTAGAGGAGATGAAGGAACAACTGTCAGATTAGAAATTGAAAATGAACGTGGAAAAGAATTAGTAAATCTTATAAGAGGCACAGTTACGCTTGAAAATAGTGATGCATCATCTGAAGTTCTAAAATTTAATGATAGAAAATTAGGTTATATAAAGCTGCCTTCGTTTTACAGTGATTATGAATGCTTAAGAAGTAATTTATATGTATGCAAGACCGCAACATCAGATGTTCAAAAATTTTTAAGAGAATTTAATTATGCAAATATTGAAGGAATAGTTCTTGATTTAAGAAATAATGGTGGTGGATATTTACATGAAGCTGATTCTCTAACAAGGCTCTTCATTAATTATGGCCCAACAGTACAAGTAAAAAACCCTTCAAAAGATGTTGAAATTTTACATTCATGGCGATCAACAAAAATTTGGAACAAGCCACTTATAGTCCTAGTTAACAAATACTCCGCATCAGCATCTGAAATATTTGCAGGCGCTATGCAAGATTACAACCGTGGAATTATTGTTGGCCAAACAACCTTTGGAAAAGGGAGTGTACAGAGATTCAAAACAACCGATAACGGTCAAATAAAATTTACTGATTCACTGTATTACAGAATAACGGGATTGCCAACACAACTTTTTGGTGTTGAACCTAATTTAGAGATTCCTACTCTAGTTAATGAAGAAACACTTGGCGAAAGTGAATACGATAATGCAATAAAGCCAAATAATATTGATGATGCTTTTTTTGTATCTTTTGAAGATTTTGATTCAAATTTACTTCAAGAGTCATTTAAAAAAAGAATTAGTGATTCTGAATACTTTAATAAAATTGATGAAATTAAAAGACAAAGAGATTCAAACTTATTTTTAAGCCTCAATATTGAGGAGAGAAGGTTGATTAAAGAATCTGAAAAGGATAATACTCTTGAATTAGTAAACTTAGGTAGAACGCTTTCTGGAAAAGAAGAATTTGCAAATTTTAATGAGTATGAGGAATATATTACAGAAGATGAATTCATTATAGATGCTGAAGTTGACCAATCTATGAAGGTATTAATTGAATTAATTGAAATTGAATCATGATCAGAATAATAAGCTTTAACATTAATGGCTTACGAGCAAGACCTCATCAATTAGAGGCAATTAAAAAGAAATATGATCCTGATATAATAGCTTTGCAGGAAATTAAAGTCAGTGATGAGGATTTTCCGCCTAATATTCCTGAAGATTTGGGATTCAATTACTACAATTATGGCCAGAAGGGATTTCATGGTGTTGCTATTTTTTCAAAACAGACTCCCACTAATACTATTAAGGGTTTAGATGGTGGTGAAGATGAAAGTCAGAAAAGATATATTCAGTGTGATTTTTTGACAAACCAAGGTCTAATTTCAGTATGTAATTCCTATTTTCCCCAAGGAGAAAATAGAAAGCATCCTGATAAGTTTCCTTACAAAGATAGATATTATCAAAGAATTACTAATCATGTGAAGAATTTAAGCACTTCCATAGTCTTGACTGGCGACTTCAATATAGCACCCAGTAGAAATGATATTGGAATGAAAGAAGATGGTATTAAGAGATGGTTAAAAGAAGGTCATACTGCCTTTCTCCCTGAAGAACTTGAATGGTACGATAAATTAATTGATTTAGGTCTGAAAGATATTTGGAGAGAAAGAAACCCTGAGTCAACGAAGTGTTCATGGTTTGATTACAGATCAAGAGGATTTGATCAAGAGCCAAAAAGGGGTTTGAGAATTGATCATTTTCTTCTTTCAGAGGACTTGCAAGATAAATATTTGTCGTCTGAAATAGATCATGAATTAAGAGCAATGGAGAAGCCATCCGATCATTGTCCTGTAGTTATTGATCTTGATCTGGAATTTTCTTAAAAAATTTTGTGCTTTCCTCTAAGGATTTCCCAAAACATAATGTAATCACTTAAAAGACTAAAAAATGGATAAGTAAATGTTGCTGGTTTATTTTTTTCGATAAAAAAATGGCTTACCCATGCAAAACCATAGCCTGAAAGTAAGGCAAAAACTAAATTTATTGGATTAAGAGTTATAAACAGTCTGACAAGGAAAAAAATTGATAGAGCCGTACCTATAAAATGAAATAATTTGGTTTGTTTGCCTGAATGTTCAGTCAAGTAGTACGGATAAAACTCCTTGAGATTCTTGTAATTTTTCATAGTATTAGTATATAAAATTAGTTAACCAATGTATTTTTATTTTTAGGGTATCTTATGTACAGAATAAAACTTTTCACTCTTTTAAGCCTTGTAATATTTGCAGTTTCAGCAGATGTTGAAGATAAATCACCAATACTGCAGCCTGGAGCGCCGGGACAAGTCACAAAACCTATTTCAGCTGAGATGGCTACAGATATTGCCAATAGCTCTTATACAGTTGCGGACGTTTATTTCATGCAGGGCATGATCGTCCATCACGAGCAAGCTCTGACAATGTCTAAGCTTGCAAAACAGAGAACAAATTCCAAACCAATCTTAGATTTGGCTGGTCGTATTGAAGGTTCACAAGAGGATGAGATCGAATTCATGACCTCATGGTTGAAAGAACGTGAAGAAAATACAAAATATGAAATGAAAAGTATGGGTATGCATAAGATGTCTGGGATGGCATCCCCACTTCAATTAAAAAATCTTACGAACTCAAAATCAATTGATTTTGATAGATTGTTTTTACAACTAATGATTGCCCATCATGATGGTGCTATTGAAATGGTAGATA
>MDTB01211435.1_pt1 | contig 25088 bp, 25 predicted proteins | sample 811161 | NCBI WGS metagenome assembly MDTB01 (sample SAMN05326650, study PRJNA326480) | marine metagenome | isolation source: seawater | place: Mediterranean Sea | collected 2009
ATCATTTCCGGCTCGATCCAGGTTGTTTTTTGCCCTGGCCGGGAAGACCGGGCACAGGATTGCATGGTTTCCCGAAAACTGCAATCGATACGAATTTCAAACCTTTTGTCTGAAATTGCCTTCTTTAGACTGCGTGAAACCTTGAGCTGTTGAGGTCTTAAAACCATTCTTGGGTCGGGTGAGAACCAACACCAAAAGTTTGGATATTCTTCCATTTTCATCCAGGGAAAAATACCTTTTTTATATGCACTGACCAAACGCTCAACTCCAAGAGTTTTACTGACTGCAACCATTCCACTGCTGTCTGCGTGGATTGGGTCGGGTATTAAATCAGGAAATTTCTCATTCAAAAGGGATATCATTTCGTTCAGTTTTTTTCTGGAAGCAATTCGACAAGACTAATTTCTGGTCTACAGTTAATTCTCAGTCCATAAAGGTTTCCTACTCCGCGGGTCACATGGACAAACTTGTTTTTCCCCCAGTGATGTAAACCTTCAGTCATCGAATGATCAGAGACTGGTGCGAACGGGGCGAGTTTAGTGAATGGAATTACAAACTGCCCTCCATGGGTATGACCTGAAAGCATTAGATTCCAATAAAAGGTTTGTAGGATTTCTTTGGCATCAGGGTTATGGCACATCAGCACAATTCCTTCGTCAGGTTCCCTCTGAGACTCGTGGTTCATACAAACTTTAGGTCGGCAATCTTTTGACCAAAGATCTCCCACTCCAATAATTTTAATGGGGACTCCCCGAATTTTCATTCTTACACCTTCGTTATGGAGTAATTTTACGCGGGATTTTGCCAGCAGTCTACGAATTTGATTGTTATTCGAGAATCCACCGTTTGATTTTGCCCAATTTCCACCATCATGATTTCCCAAACAGGCAAAAGTTGGAGTTCGGGAGGCATATTTACGGAGTAACAAAGAAAATTTATTCATTTCCTCTTCTCTGGGTTGAGCGGTAATGAAATCTCCGGTTATAAAACAAGCATCTGGAGCTTCAGAGAACCCAGCATGTAAAGCAGCCTCAATTTCTTGAAGGCTAACAAATTTAGAAAGATGAAAGTCTGACAAATGAAGAAGTTTTATTTTATTGCCTTGTTTTACCCCTTTGAAAGGCAAGGACTTGGTAGTGAGTTCTATCCAATTTGATTCAAGCTTTCCGTATAACCAGCCAGTAGTGGGGGGAAATATGATTGCCATTAGCCGGAATATCCATTGACGCCTCGTAGAAGATTTCCGCTTCTTGGATTTAGATGCTTTCGATTCCATATAATCTGGAACTTCCGATTTCATCTCAATGTATTTTCCGTTTATTTTTTAGGTGGAATTCCACCTTCTTGATCGAGTTGTTCCAACTGAAAAATAAGTTTTGATTGCTCGGCGGAAATTTCACCGGATGAATTCATGTCTTTAATTTTGACGATATTTTGCGTTGCTTCCTCATCGCCTATAATTAAAGCATAACGAGCTCCTGATTTTCCAGCGTCTTTAAACTGCTTGCCAAAACCGACTTCTTTTATTGAAAAAGATACCGAGAAACCCGCTTTCCTAGTTTGAGAAACAATGGAAATACCCAAATTTCTTTGTTTTGTTCCACAAATCAAATAAATGTCTGGCGCCATGACATAATTGGGAAGAAGCCCTTTGCTACTCAAGCAATCACTTAATGTCATATCACCAATAGCGAAACCACTTGCTGGAAGGTCAACATTTCCTGAAAGTTTTTTGATCAGGTGGTCATACCTTCCACCTCCGGCTAGGGCACGCCCCTCTCCTGAGGCTTCGAAAGCCTCATAAACAAAACCAGTGTAGTACGCCAAGCCTCTTACAATTGATAAATCTATTCTGATAAAAGGAGCCGACTGATGAGCGGAGAGTTCGTTCATGAGGTCGTTCCAATCATTTGCTCTTTTCTTTCCTGGTTCCCCAAAGCTGCGTAAGATTTCTAGGAGAGAAGAGAGGTCATTAATTTTCTTTAATTCATTAATTCTATCAAAGATTTCTTCACCTCTTTTGGGCACTACGGTTTCAAGTGCCTCTATTGTTTGAACAGATTTTTTGCGCTCACTTTTGTCAATTGCATCCAAAATAGAAGGCTTATTCTCTTCTTGAATCCCAAGGTCATCCAAGAAAAGCAGCCATGTTTCACGATCGCTTAATCGAATAGCAAAATCTCCTTCTCCCAATCCTAGTGTCTGAAAAATTGCGGCCAGTAGGGAAATAAGCTCCGCATCCGCTCCAATACTACTTTCTCCTAAAAGATCTGCATTGAACTGGTAAAATGAACGACCTCTTCCTTTCTGGGGACGCTCATATCTGAAGTGTTCCCCAATGTTAAACCATTTAATTGGCTTGGGCAGGGAATTCGCCCTAGCTGCAATCATTCTTGCAAGAGTTGGAGTAAGTTCTGGTCTTAGTGCAACAGATCTTTCTCCCTTGTCTTGAAAATGAAATAACTGAGATACTATTTCCGGACCTGATTTCTCAACATATAAATCTAGTGGTTCAAGTACTGGGGCATCGTACTCATGGAAATCAAAAGCGCGAGCCACCTTGCGAAATACTTTGAAGAGATGGTTGCGGCTAGCACAGGCATCCGGCGGGAAATCTCGAAATCCCGGGAGGGTTTCAAACATAAGCTTGGTCCTTAAATTAGATCAGATTTCATCCAAATCTAATTTTGTAAGCCCTGACCTCATTTCCTTGCCAGCCTTGAATTTTACAACCGCACGTCGTGGGATAACCACATCGGTTTCTGGCTTGTTTGGATTACGACCCACTCGGGACTTACGGATTTGAACTTCAAAGACACCAAAGTTGCGGAGTTCGACATTCATGCCTTTAGTTAAAGCTTTGCTGATATTATCGAGAGTTTTCTGAACTATTTCAGTAACGTCTTTATGGTTGTAATCCGCACTTTCGTAAATGTTTTGTACGATTTCTCTTTTGGTCAGATTATTTGACATGATAGAAAACTGTTTGAAAGCGCTGGGCTAGGGGGTTAAGTTGTGAGGGTGTCATTTCATAAATTCCCAACAGACAACAACCTGTCAAACTCATAATTTTATTCTATGCCAAAAAAAGAAGATGATAATCCAATGGAAGAAATCCAAAAGCAGCTTCGTGACCTTCTTAAAAACAAGGATGTACAAGTTGCTTTTGCCCCCTTCATGCAATCTATGACAGGAGACGATAATGCTGATAAAGACACTGGGAAAGGGAAGGATGTAACCAAGCCGGTTGAACCTGAACCAACCCGAGACGAACAACTTGATGGTATTCGTGCATTTGATCGTAAACCCAAAGAAATTCGTGATTATTTGGATCGTTTTGTCATCAAGCAGGAGCAAGCAAAGAGGGTTCTTTCTGTCGCTGTATGTGACCATTACAATCACATCCGCACCTGTTTAAAAGACGATACAAAGGCAAATTCATCTTATGTTAAGCCCAATGTGCTTCTGCTTGGACCTACAGGTGTTGGTAAAACATTCTTAATGAGAAATGTAGCCAATTTAATTGGGGTTCCATTCGTCAAGGCGGATGCCACCAAATTTTCAGAAACTGGATATGTTGGGTACGATGTTGATGATCTTGTAAGAGATTTAGTTAAAGCAGCAGACGGAGATGTGGAAATGGCTGAATATGGAATAGTTTATGTAGATGAGATAGACAAAATTGCTTCTGAATCCTCGCGTGGTGGGAGAGATGTTTCCGGAAGGGGTGTTCAAATTAATTTATTGAAATTAATGGAAGAAACTGAGGTTAATCTTCATTCTCCTCAAGATATGATGGGGCAAATGAAAGCCTTTATGGATATGCAGAAAGGCAAAAAGGCGAATAAGACTACTGTATCGACAAAAAACATTTTGTTTATCGTGAGTGGTGCATTTGATCAATTAGGTGAAAATGTGAGAAAACGTTTGAATCTTAACCGCATTGGATTTGGTTCATCTGATGAGCTGTTATCGAGCAAAGTCTCTAGTTCCTCTTTTTTAGGCAAAGCAGAAACGAGGGACTTTATTGACTATGGATTTGAGCCTGAGTTTATCGGAAGGTTACCAGTTCGTGTTGCATGTGAAGATCTTACCAAGGAGGACCTGAGTGAGATCTTACGATCTTCAGAGGGAAATGTCCTTGAGCAATACAGAGACGACTTTGGGGGCTATGATATTGATTTTAAAATTACTGATGATGCAATTCTTACAATTGCAGAAAAGGCAGCTGAAGAAAAAACCGGGGCCCGTGGACTGGTCACGGTTTTGGAAAGAACATTTCGGGATTTTAAGTTTGAGTTGCCTTCAACTGGTATAAGAGCCTTTGAGGTCGATTCCGATACGGTCCATTCACCCCAGTCTTCAATGCTCGAATTACTTGACCAGAACCGTGACCAAGTTGATGATTCCATGATTTATGATGTGGATCGCTTTACCGATGAATTCAAGCGGAATCATGGCTTTGAATTACGCATTCGGAAACCCGCCAAGATTGCTTTGATAAAAATTGCGGTTGAAGAAAATCGTTCGGTTTTTGCACTTTGCGAAAGAAAATTTTCGGATTTTCAGCATGGACTTTCGATCATATCTCAACGAACGGGGAAAACAACATTTGTAATTGATAAGAAGGCAATTGAAGACCCAGACAAAGAACTTTCAAGTTGGGTGGTGGAAAGCTTTGGACAAAGTAAAGAGACGAGTGAATAAACCAGACCCGAGTGCTGTTCGCGCTACCTTCCAGAGCGTGGCTCACCGATATGACTTTGCCAATCATTTTCTTTCTGGTGGAATTGATTATCTATGGCGTCGTCGTCTTCTAAAGTTAGCTGTCCAGCAAGACTGCCCTAAAGTTCTGGATGTAGCTACAGGAAGTGGTGATGTTGCCTTTTCCTTGCGGAACGGTTTGTCTCCTGAGGCGAAGATTATTGGAGTCGATTTTTGTGAACCTATGCTTGAAGAAGCCAGGAAGAAAAGAGAACTTAAGGGTTTGGAGGAGTCATCTAACCAATTTTTGTTGGGAGACTGCCTCTCTCTGAACTTTCCAAATGAATCCTTCGATCTGGTGACTATATCTTTTGGTCTTCGAAATCTGGCCGACCGGGCCAAAGGGCTTGCAGAAATGATAAGAGTACTGAAACCGGGAGGTCGCTTGATCGTTTTGGAGTTTAGTCAACCATACTTATGGTTTCGTCCATTTTATTATTTCTATCTGAGACTGGTTCTCCCTTGGATGGCCCGTTTGGTAACTGGAGACCGGAAAGCTTATCTATATCTTGGGTCCAGCATAAGTTCTTTTCCAGATCGTTTTGGTTTGGTTGAGGAGCTTGAAGATGCAGGATTTGAGAAGGTAACATTTTCAACCCAGACCTTTTCAATCGTAGCTTTACATGTTGGTTTCAAGCCATCAGGTACTTCTAGGGATTGATTATCTCATCAAGATATTTTTTTAGTTCTTCAGTTTCCGTTTTTGGGGCATCACAAGTTTGATTCCGACAAACATATACAGCGGTGCTTCCATTTATTAGTTTGTGAGGCTCGATAAAGGGTGAAAGTTTATGCAAAACATCATCCTTTTTTGTAGTGTTTTTGAATAGCAGAACTTTGGAAGGAATAAAACGCTGGTTTATAATTGCCATTAAATTTCTGGTCTGCGGGTCAGCCATATCTCCAGCGATTATGAACTCCATAGGGGAACCCAGAGTGAAATCAAGAGCATTTAGCAAAACTTCTGCACCCTGTGGGTTACTTTCAAGAAAACCTCCAAAGGCAGAAAAAACAGAAATTAATTTTTCATGATAGGTCGAATTTCCGGTCATTTTCCAAATTCTGGCAAGATTGATTGCCATAACCGAATTACCTGAAGGAATTGCTCCATCATAAATTTCTTTGGGGCGAATTAATAATTTCTCCCCATCATTTGCAGTTAAATAAAAGCCCCCTCTAGCTTCATCTTCAAATAATTCAATCGCAAGATCGCATAAATCGATGGCATCCCTTAGGTATTTGGTCTCAAAACTTGCCTCATATAAATCCATTAAACCTTGAATAAGGAATGCATAATCTTCCAAATGTGCAGGTAATCCAGCTTTTCCTAATCGCCACCTTTTTAGGAGCCTGCCATTTTTTTCTCTTAAATTAGATAAGCAAAAGTCAGCGGCTTTTTTAGCCTTCTGAAGATAATTTCGGTTATTCAGGCTTCTAGCACATCGTGCAAAAGCAGAAATCATGAGACCATTCCAGTCAGTCAAAATTTTGTCATCCAGTTGTGGGTGCACTCTTTCTTCCCTAACTTTAAAAAGTTTTTTCCGAATGACCTCCAGTTCGTCAAGTTTCTTTTCGTTGAGAGAATCTTTTAGACCCAGTTCACTCAAATACGGGATATTTTTACCAGTTTTTTCATGAGTTGACTCGTCTTGATAGTTACCTTCTTTTAGAAATTGAAACCTCTGGGCAAAAAAAGCAGCTTCTTGTTTTCCTAAAACATCATGCAGTTCATCAAGACTCCATAGATAAAATTTTCCTTCCACTCCCTCGCTGTCAGCATCTTCTGCAGAATAAAAACCACCCTCTGGTGAAGTAAGCTCCCGGGAAACATATTCCAAGGTTTGTGTGCACGCATCTAGGTATATTTGATTTTTGGTAATCAAGTAGCATTCAAGATTTGCGACGGTAAATAATGCTTGATCATAAAGCATTTTTTCGAAATGAGGGAGCAGCCACTGCCTATCTGTAGAATAACGATGAATCCCATAGCCTATTTGGTCATAGATTCCACCCGAACGAAGACTTTTTAAAGTTTTTTCAACCATGTCCAAAGCCTGATTTTGGCCAGTGCGTTGATAGTAACGAAGAAGAAAACTGAGTGAGTGACAGGTCGGAAATTTGGGACTTTCCCCAAAGCCACCATGCACTGGGTCGAAGTTTGCGATCATCTTGTCATAACACGCTTGTAAATGAGATGCATTTAGATCGCCACCATCTTGACCGCTCTGCGAATCTTCCAAACTTGTAATGATCGCTTGTCCAACTTCCTTTACTTTTTTACGATCCTCTTTCCAAACTCTAGTAAAATGAGGAAGAAGTTGAAACATTGAAGATTTTGGAAAGTATGTTCCTGCAAAGAATGGAACCTTTTCCGGTGACATAATTACGGTCATTGGCCATCCTCCACGACCCGTCATCATTTGAGTAACTGACATGTAAACATTGTCAACATCAGGTCTTTCTTCACGGTCGACCTTTACGCATATGTAGTCATTGTTCATTATATCAGCAATTTCCTGGTCTTCGAATGACTCGTGTTCCATCACATGACACCAGTGACAGGTGGTGTATCCTATGGAAAGGAAGATTGGTCGATCTAATTCCTTTGCTTTTTCAAATGCAAGCTCTCCCCATGGCATCCAGTCGATGGGGTTACGAGCATGCTGGAGCAAGTAGGGACTACTTTCAAAAATCAGACGATTGAACTCGTCGCCTCCATCTGGTGGTAGTTGACTTATTTCAGATTGAGTTGGAAGAGGAGACCGAGCGCTATGCTCCGAATCTGTCATTTCTGACTTATTAATGGCGGCTTGGTGTTTTTTTACGATTGCTATCGTTGATGTAGTTGATTCGTGGGATTGGTTGCAACCTAACAAAAGACAGAGTAGAGAAAATGTGTGCAACATTTGCCACCTGTGGACTATCATTTGCATTGAGCTTTATGCACAATAGATCGGACGATAAGGAGCATGTGTTGCTCAGTCCAAAGAAATGAATTTTTTTAATTCAGTTACTCTATCTTCAATTGCAGCACACCCGGCAGATTCCAAGCGATCACATCCAAAAGCTTCCACAGTTAAGCTTGCCGTACAGGTGCCATAAAGAATCGCTTCCTTAATAGCGTGAAAGTCCATTCGGTTCCGAGAGGCAAGTCTTCCTATTAACGCACCAGCGAATGAATCACCAGCACCCGTCGGGTCACGCAATTCTGTGACCGGGTAGGCAGGCAATGCAAAGTTACCTTCTTCATGGAAGAGCATGGCTCCATGTTCTCCTTTTTTTATTATAACAGATTGCGGACCCATTGTCCTAAGTTTTGTTCCTGCAAGTATTATATTAGATTCTCCTGTCAATTCTTCCGCTTCCGAATCATTTATTACAAATAAACTGACTCTTTTTATAAGCTCAAGCAGCGCGTTCCGTTCCGTTTCGATCCATAGGTCAATGGTATCGGCAACGACAAAAGAATCCCCGTGCAACTGGTCAAGCACATGCATTTGCAGTGAAGGATGAATATTGCCAAGAAGCACAAATTTCGAATCAAGATAGTTGTCAGGTAGATCGGGACGAAAATTTTCAAATACATTCAACTGAATGTCCAAAGTATCCCGTCTGTTAAAGTTTTCGTGGTACTTACCTTTCCAAAAAAAAGTGGGTCCTGTATCGTCTCGTTGTAAACCTTCCAAGTCAATGCCTCTGTTCTTAAGTCTTGAAAGATATTCATCTCCGAAATCATTTCCGATTACACCAACCATCCTTGGTTCTGTAAAATAGCTAGCGGCAAATGAGCAGTAAGATGCGGCTCCTCCCAAGATCCCGTCTTTTGACCCGTGGGGAGTGATGACATTATCAAAGGCTACCGATCCAACCACAACAAGAGGGGCTGATTCGGAGGATTCGGAATTAATTCGATTTACCATATACGATCATGCTAGCTCATTGCTTACTTTGATTCAAGAGGCAACCGGTCTGGGAACAGCTGTGACTTTGGGAAATTCACAAAGGTTTGAGGATGCATGTTTTCCAATTTCATAAATGTTGGAGGGCATTTAAATTAACCCTTTCAACATATCATGCTTGCATAGGGATTTAAAATTTGCCCCAAATTTTTTCCATTAAACCGTAAGTCAGAGGATCGTGCTCTTTTAATTCTGCTCGAACGAATGGATAGAAGTCATTTACTCCGATATATGACTCCGTCATTTCGGCAAAAAACTCCTTGTGGTTGGTGCGCGCGTAGTGGCGGGTTTTTCCTCCTCTGAATAAAAGTACTTTCTCGTAGAGGCCTGCTTTTTCGGACCGATTATAAGCTTCGATGATTCCCTGGTGTTCGAAGCTGAGAATTTGATCGTGATAGGCATGAGCTAATTCATGCAAAATTACATAAGGGTGCTTTTGCCAGGTACTGCGCTTAAGAAGGTTTTCTGCCCGTGGAATATGAACGCGTTTTTCCAGTGCAGGATCATAACCATTTTGGATCAACCATGATTTAGATGGATGATATTGCATATTTGAAAGTTTGTGATTGCGATCCACGCGGATGGGTAATTTACGCAAAATGAGTACTTTTTCTTCTGGGATTAGAAAATTTATTCTTTGAAAATGGTTGGCTAAAGCTTTTTTGATTTTCCGGAAGAACTGTGGATCACCTGAGACAGCAATTCCTGGATCCCATTCAATTTGAAAACCTTCAACTTTAGCAATTATAGGTTGATAGAATTCTTGCGATGATTTTTTTGGTTCACTTCCAAGGGAGAATGCGAATAGCCACAGCAATGAGAATGAAACAGGAAAAAGATTGCAGATCTTCATAGTTCGTTAGCTTGTGAGATGGGGAATGTACTGGCAAGTACCACTTGGTTGTCAATTTCAATAAGTATGGAATAGTTTCCTGCTTCCTCGAATTTCAAGCGATGTATGTCGTTGATTAAGTTAATCCGATGTTGGGGGCCAGGAGAATCAAATTCTCTTTTGATAATTGTTCGAGGAGCATCATCAGACATAGGTATGCCAATGGAAATTTTTAAATTATGCATGCCCTTGGTTAAATCTGAAAAAGATAGAAACCAAATCATTCTAGGGTGAACCACAGGGAATTCCTTAGCTCTAAGATTAGAAAAAATTCCAAGTAATGTATGTTTACCGGTGGCAGGATCAACATATACAGAATCACATGTAATCCACGCCAAAACTTGTGGTTTGGTAGACATATTATTCAGGTACTCAGTCCGCAGCGATTCATCAGGGGTTCTGAATTTGGATCTCGTCCCATAAAATTTCTGTAAAGTTGGTCAGGTGGTTCAGAATTTCCCTTGCTCAATATTTGCTCGCGAAAGTCACGACCAGTATTCGGATTCATGATGCCTTCTTTCTTGAATCGGGTAAAGGCATCCGCATCCAACACTTCAGCCCACTTGTAAGAGTAGTAAGCTGCCGCATAACCTACTGGACTACTAAATAAATGACTGAATCTTAAGGCAATGCTTCTGGGGGTGGATTTGCGTTTTGGGAGAAAACTATTCAAAGCTTCACTCAGGCTAGCTTCCAAGTCTTCAAATTCATGCTTGGCCAAAAATCTATGGATATGCAGGTCGAGCTTTGCAAACGCAAGCTGTCGCATCATGGTGTTTCCAGCCATGAAGTTTCTTGCCCGTAACATCTTACGGAAAAGGCTTTCGGGAATTGTGTCTCCAGATTCGTGGTGACGGGCAAACAAATCCAAACTCTCTTTTTCCCAGCACCAATTTTCCATGATCTGAGAAGGGAGTTCAACAAAATCCCATGCAACATTTACACCATTCAAGCTACGGTGTGGAACATTTCCACACAAGTGATGTAATAAATGCCCAAACTCGTGGAAAACTGTCTCTACCTCGTAATGTGTGAGTAAGGCGGGTTTACTTGGAGTTGGAGCAGTAAGATTGCCACAGATGAGGCCAATATGTGCTTCCCTGTGTCCGTTTTCCGTAGGTTCTCCGGTTTTAAGGTAATTCATCCAAGCTCCTGAACGTTTACTTGAGCGAGGGTGCCAGTCAGCGTAAAAAGATCCGAGCAATTGTTCGCTCTGCTCATCGAAAAGATCGTAAAAACGAACTTCAGGATGCCATACAGATTGAGGAACAGCGTCAGAATTATTCCCATATTCAAAAACTTGATCCTCAAACTTGGTAGGTCTTTCCTCTATCTTTAATCCAAAAACTTTTGAAGTTAACTCGAACATACCTTCGAGAACTGATTGAATGGGGAAGAAGGGACGGAGATCTTCACTGTCAAAATCGTACCGTTCCTTTTTAAGCTTTTCACTCCAATAGGCCACCTCCCAGGGTTCTAAAAGCTCCGTATCTTGATTTGTCTTATTGGCCTTAAATTCCTCAAGTTCGCGGTTTTCATTATTAAAAAAAGGAATAGTCTTTTCATGCAGTTGCATAATAAACTCATCTGCTTTTTCGCCATTTTTGGCCATCCGCCTGCTGAGCACCACATCAGCAAAGTCATTCTTACCTAGAATTTCAGATTTTTCCTGTCTTAGTAAAATGATCTTACGAATAAGGGGTTCGTTGGCATGGGGGTCATTCACGCACAAACTGTCGCTTGCTTGCCATACCTTTCTTCGAATATCATCATCTTCCAAGTATTGAAGTACTGGTAACATTGATGGTGCATGAAGCGTGAAAACCCAAGAACTCTTCCCCTTCTCTGTCCCCAGTTTTTCGATCGCAGTTTGTCGTGCAGCTTCTTTGGCAGTTTCTGGAAGACCTGCTAGTTTTTTCTCTTCATGTACGACAATTCTCCATTCGTTTGTTGCATCCAGAACCTGCTCGGAAAATTTTTGAGTGACCTTGGCCAATTCCTGGGAAATTTCTTCGAGACGTTTTCTTTTTTCATCCGGCAAGTCGGCACCAGCTTCTTTGAAGTCAAGTAATGTTTCATTCAGCAGACGCCGATCTACTAAATTCAGATTTGATGCCTCCTCTGATTCTTCGAAGGCTTGCAATGCTTTCCACAGAACTGGGTCCAGAGAAATTTTAGCTCCAAATGAGCTTACAGCAGGAAGCATCTCATTGTATGCTTCACGCAACTCTTGGGTGTTACAAACCGAATCCAAGTGAGAAACCAAGCCCCAGGCACTCTGTAGATCAAGGCTGGCATTCTCGAGAGCCTTTACTGAGTTGGCAAAGGTAGCTTGTTCAGGCTTTAGGTCTCTGATCTTTTGAAGATTTTTTTCAGCTTGCTCCAGAGCGATCGTTATATCAGTGCGGATAAATTCTGGTTTAAGTTCGAACCAACTCTGGTTTTCTGGGGATTCTAAGAAGGGATTTTGTATCATTTTAATTTTGATTGATGCAGAATTCCATAATCCGAACTGCATTTCTTTGATTATGCTTTATGGGTACAATAGTTAGAGTGTGTTCTCCTGGAGACAAATCATGAGCAAACATAACAGTTCGTGGGTAATGCAGACTTTTACTGTAATGATGAAATAAGTCTATTTCCTTATTCTTCTGACCATCAATGCTATACCGTAACTTTGCTGCGTCTGGACCGGCTAATATAAATGCACCAATCGCACTGCCGGAAAACTTTAAACTTAACGGATGGGCGATTCCGTTTGAATGCAGCAATGAAGAACCAAGGTATCTGGTTCTTTTACTCCCATGGAGCTTTTGCCAGTTTGGTTCTGAATAACTCCACCCTTTGGTAAGTTTGATCTTCCCGGGGCTTAGAAACTTACCATTTGCATAACTCAATGGGTCAATCATTTCATTAGGAAGTTTATGAGCAATTACCTTTTTTGGCATCGGCCCAGTCCAAGCCTTGTGCAGAAGTTCGGCATGCATATCAGCACAAAGCCGGTTTCCTGATTCTTTGGGGTGTGTCCCGCCGAATTTCTCCCAAGAGAATTCATTTTTATTAATTTGTTCTGCTAGCTCCCTTGCTAAGTGCACCCCTGATATTTGATACTTCTCTAAAACCTCTTCATGGGCAGCCATGGTGAGGGGAATTTTGCCAACTTTAAGTAACTCGAGCATCCTTGGGTTAACAAAATAGGTAACAACAATATCTGATTTTGGGAAATAGGAACGGAATTGCCTAATGATTCCTTCCATCCCGCGTATGCATCCTTCTCGGTCATGTCCAGCGTCCTGATCATCGTTGACCGCAAATTCTAGGAAAAATAAATCGATTGGACCTTTTGTCAGAATATCCCGTTGAAGTCTAAACGCTCCGGTTGTGGAACATGTCGAAGAAATGCCGGCATTAATAAATTCAAACTGTGCTTTCGGATATTTTCTCTCAAGAAAGTTCATTACCATGGGTCGGTATCCATTCATTTCTGTGATTGAACCTCCCATAAATGCAACCCTGCCAAACTTAAGTTTTTCAAATGCAGTTCTAGAGTGATCAAAAGATCCCCGCATAGAGATACTTCCTTTTTCAAAGGCGTGGAGTAAAGGGATCTCGGAAAAAAGTGAGAGCATTATAAAAATCAGCAAGGGAGATTTCATAATCAGCAATTAGCAATCATGATAGAGGATTTGGCAAGCTCAGTAATACCCTTTGAGTTTTTAGCTGAAATCATTTCGGGAGGTGTGATCCAACTACCTCCAACCGTTAATACCTGATTGAAATTCAGATATTTCTGAACCTGTTCTTTTTTAATGCCACCAGTTGGGAGGCATTGGATGGATGTGTGTTGAAAGGGTGCAAGTAAAGATTGCAGATAAGGTAATCCACCTGCAGGTTCAATAGGGAAAATTTTAGGATGGAGGCAACCTGCATTAATTGCATGGAGAAGTTCACTTGGAGTAAGGATACCCGGTATCAGTGGGATAGAAATTTTTTCACTCCTCTCCCAAATCAAATCATTCCAAGCAGGTGAAACCGCGAAATCTAAGCCTTCCCCCGCAGCCCAATTAAGTTGTTCGACATGGATGATCGATCCTGCTCCAAGAGTAAGTTCAGGAAATTCTTTTCTTAAAATGGAGAGGGACTCTTGCGATTCTGCTGACCGCAATGTTATCTCCATTATCTCGACCCCTCCTTCAATTAATGCCTCTGCGACAAACAGTGCATCATTAGATGAAACGCCGCTAATTATGGGTAGAACGGGGAAAGCACCCAATCGGTCAGGAGGGTTCAACAGATTTTTTTTTGAGGTTGTGAGAATGACGCATCTGAAGAATTTCTATGAGCATAGCAAAACCCATAGGTGCATAAATCAGGCTTTTTTCAACTTCCTTACCCAAGCCCTCCATAAAAATGGTTATCCCAATTACAATAAGAAAAGAGAGGGCAAGAATCTTCAGGGCGACATGTTTGAGTATGAAATCGCCGATTGGTTTTGCGAAAAATAAAATTACCGCGAAGGAAAGTAGCACGGCAACAATTATAACCCATCTATTCTCAGTCAAGCCAACAGCAGTGATTACAGAATCCAGGGAGAAAACTATATCAAGAATCACAATTTGAGAGATAACTCCAAAAAATGTGTCCTTGGCCTTTGCATTGCTTTCGTGATTGGATAACTCAACGGTGGCGTGTATTTCCTTCACAGCTTTCCAAATCAGAAATAGGCCACCGCCCAGAAGTGCAAGGTCTCTCCAAGAATATTGAAACCAATCTGGAGCGGAAGAAAAAGCAGGTTCAGTAAGTTGAATAAGCTTTAGTCCTCCGATCACCATGATAATTCTGGCAACTAGTGCCAAAACCAGCCCGAAGTTGCGAGTCGAGTTTTGCTTTTCCTCGGGTAATCGAGATACCAAAATTGCAATTACTAAAACATTGTCCACTCCGAGAATGAGTTCAAGTCCAACGATTAGAGCAAATAATCCTATTAAGTCACCGTCCATATCGCCTATCATATAGTGCGATTGATCTCAAAAGGGAAACAACAAAAGTAATATCATTTGACGATTTTAGTTTTTTTTTGTGTTAATGCGATGTGTCCTCTTCGACTGATATTGAAATAGGGGAAGTTTCAATTACTTTCATTCCTGTACAGACCCGGGTTCCACTTAAGTTTGGGACAGAAGTGCTTTCGTCTGTAACCTGTGTGCGGGTCAATCTTTCGGTGTCAAATGAGTTCGGAGGGAAGGGAGAAGGTTGGGGAGAGACTCCTTTGAGCGTGCAGTGGGTATGGCCTTCACAATTGTCCTACAATGAGCGCCTTGAATCTCTTATGGGTTTTTGTGAAATTTTGTCTGCAAATTGGCGAAAATCCAATCTTTCGGGGCATTGTATTGAGCTGGGGCACCAGCTCATAATGTCAGAATTACCAGTAATTTTAGAAGAATTTAATCGGGATAACCGTATGGATAGGGAACCGATGCCTTGGCTTGCCGCCCTGGTTTGTGCATCTGCTTTCGATTTGGCACTTCATGATGCTTACGGAGTGGTGAACAAAGTACCTATATACAAGGCTTATGGTAGTAAATATTTAAGTTCTGATCTTTCTGAATTTCTTGAACCGGCGGATAATTCAGGAATCTCTTTTTCAAAGAAATTCCCTGCAGACTATCTTGTTTTGGAACCACCCAAGCACATTCCAGTTTGGCACCTTGTAGGGGGGTTAGATCCAATTTGTGAAGATGATTTGACAGGAGACGAACCTGATGACGGATACCCCTTGCATTTGCGAGACTGGATTCAATGCGATGGACTGAATTGTCTAAAAATCAAACTTCGTGGAAATGATCCTAAGTGGGACTATGAACGTTTGAAAACAATTGGTAAGGTTGCTTTGGAATTGAATGTTGAACACCTCACAACGGATTTTAATTGTACGGTAAAAGAACCGGATTATGTAAATGACATTCTTGATCGTTTGCAAGTAAAGCATCCTCAGATCCATCGACTTATCCTGTATGTCGAGCAACCATTTCCATATGATTTGGAAAAATATCTCATCAATGTAGAGTCTGTCTCCAAGCGTAAACCATTATTCATGGACGAAAGTGCTCACGATTGGAAGCATGTTAAACTTGGGCGGGAGTTAGGTTGGACAGGAGTTGCACTTAAGACTTGCAAAACCCAAACAGGGGCCTTGCTCTCTTTGTGTTGGGCAAAGGCTCACGGGATGGACCTTATGGTTCAAGACTTGACTAATCCAATGCTCGCTCAAATCCCTCATGTTTTGCTTGGTGCCCATGCGGGAACGATCATGGGTGTTGAGAGTAATGGAATGCAGTTTTATCCTGCTGCTTCAATTCGGGAAGCCAAAGTTCATCCCGGGATTTACAATCGCAATAAGGGCAACTTGGATCTTTCTACTTTGCAAGGTCCTGGATTTGGTTATCGGATAAACGAGATTTATTCTTCCTGAACGAATTCTTCCAAAACACTCAAAAGATATGCGATAATAAACATTCCTAAGCTTGAATCTCTTAGCTTGGACTGATATACTTTATTTAAATCATTAAATTATTCTAAATCTTTTTAAATTATGAGAGAACAAACTTTTTCGCTTTCCGATTCTGTAGCCAGAAGTTCATCTATAGAAAGAGCGGCGTTTATTCGCCGCACTTACATGCACTTAGCTTTCGCTCTGCTCGCATTCACCGGTTTGGAATACTTCCTGGTAAATGCCCCTTTCGCTGAAAGTCTTGCCAGAAGTATGACCGGAGGCATGAGTTGGTTACTTGTGCTAGGTTTGTTCATGGGAGTAAGCTACATTGCCAACAAACTTGCTTTGTCAGGTGGATCACAGCAATCGCAGTATTTGGGGTTGGGACTTTTTGTGGTTGCTGAAGCAATAATCTTTCTTCCTTTGCTTTTCATTGCTGCAAACTTTGGTGGTCCCGGATTAATTCAAACGGCTGGTTTGATGACCTTATTATTAGTCGGTGGGATCACAGCTACAGTTTTTATAACTAGAAAAGATTTTTCATTTATGGGAGGAATCCTTTCTATCGGCGGATTTGTGGCAATTGGCTTTATTGTCTGCAGCATGATTTTCGGATTTTCACTTGGCTTGGTTTTTTCTGCAATAATGGTAGTTTTCGCAGCGGGTTCAGTTCTTTATTCGACTTCTAATGTATTGCACCAATACCGTACGGATCAACATGTTGCTGCAGCCCTTTCTTTATTTGCATCTGTTGCCCTGCTGTTCTTTTACATTGTTCAAGTTTTAATGAGCTTTGCAGGTGGAGGAGACGATTGATTCATACCGTCAGTTCCCAATCTTCTGGTTCCTCGTCTACATAACATTCCTTTAAATCAAGCATTGCGGTTTCTAATTTTTTTGACCCCCAAGATGGATGATGCAGATTTGGATTCAGATCCAAGAGCGGTAGCAACACAAAGTCTCGGTCCAATATTCTTGGGTGAGGGATGGTAAGTCTTTTGGTTTCAAGCGAAAAATTACCGTATAACAATAGATCAAGATCGATTACCCTAGGTCCGTTCTTACGAATCACCTTCTTTCCAAGCAGCTTTTCGATTTCCTGGAGTTTCCCAATTAATTCATTTGGGTTCAATTGAGTCGATAGCCGGGCTGCAGCATTAATAAAAGGTGGTTGCTCAGAAAAACCGCATGGTGCCGAGTGATAAAGTCTAGATACTGAGATTATCTTACTGAACGCAGTGGCAAGTATGAGAGCTGAATTAAGGGCCTTTCGACAATCGCCCAGGTTGGCACCCAACCCGATGTAAACATCACTGCTCAACTTCTACGCGGATATGACGCAGTCCCAGTTTCTTAACATATCTGGGCTTGTCTGCGATAAGGCGAACACGCTTTGCGGAAAATCGACTTTTTATTTCTCCGGCTAACAGGTGGGCAAACCTTTCCAATGTCTTTCCATCATAGGACTGGGAAAATTTGCGTATATGGTTTACGATTTCTCTGTAATCGATCCCGCGTTCGATATCATCCGTATCTGCTATGATTGAAAAATCGTAGTCAACTTCAACTGAAACAAGTAAATCCTGAGGCGCATACAATTCCTCTTCCAAAAGACCGATGCGAACCATGACTTCGATGCCTTCCAACAATATTTTTCCCATAGGAATTTATTTTTATCGAGTTTTCTCAAGGGAAGCGAGTTCCTTTGCAACCTGCAAGGCTTGAACTGTTTCTCGCACATCATGAACTCTGACTATTTCAACCCCTCTTTTGACAGCATGAATTGCGGATGCTAAAGATCCCCCTAATCTATCCAAAGGATCAGGTGCTTGGCAGAGGTGATCAATCCAAGATTTCCTTGAAGACCCAAGAAGAATCCCCCAAGCCTCATCTGCAAATTGGTCAATACACCTCATCAGTTCTAAATTGTGAGGCAGGGCTTTACCAAACCCTATTCCAGGATCGATCCAGACTTTCGGCAGTTTCATTTCTTGAAGAATTGCTTTTTTCGAAAGGAAGAAATGTCTTATCTCCTGAACAGCATTAGAATAGGAGGGTTGATCTTGCATGTTTTTAGGTGAGCCTTTGGAATGCATAAGCACGAAACCCGCGCCATTTGCTTTGGCAATTTCAAGAAGCTCGGGATTTCCCCCGGATACATCGTTGATCATGTGGGCTCCGTTTTGCAAAGCAAACTGAGCGACATTCCGTTTGGTCGTATCAATAGAAATTACAAATTCACCCTCAGGTAATGGCTCCAATACGGGACCTATGCGGTCAATTTCTTCCTGCTCGGAAACTGGATTGCTTCCGGGTCGCGTGCTTTCACCACCCAGATCAATTATCTGAGCACCATCTTCAACCATGTCTAATGTTTTTTCGGCTGCGTGTAATGGATTAACAAATTTACCACCATCACTAAAAGAATCAGGAGTGAGGTTGAGAATACCCATGACCACTGGGTACTCCAAATTCATGTATTGTCCGTTGAAAAGATATTTAGTCACAGGCAGATTTAATGAGTTCCTCGTAATGGAACCTGATTATTTTAAAGACATCATTTTGTTTCGAGGTCCAACCTAGTTCTGGCAAGGATGCAAGTGGTGCAACGCCCCTTCCTGTTCCACAAAGTATTATTTCATCAAAGGAAGTGACATCTTGATCTTGTGGGGTGGAGCGGGTAACAAAAAAGTTGTCCTGTAAAATAGGAAGAAGATTCTGCTGTACAATACCATTCAGCACACGTTTATCTGGGATCATTAATTTGTTGTCTTGAACAAAAATAATGTTGGAGGTGGCTGATTCTCGAAGATCATTTTCCTTGGGGTCAATGATGATCCAATCCTCTTTTTCAACATCCAACTCAGAAAGAGAGCCATAAAGCTCCTTCTCGACAGTTAATTTGATTCCTGGCTTGAGCCTACGATAACGAATCAGCCATCCTTCGACAGGATTCCCATCGCTCCGTGCTTTGCGGGATGAAATGCCAATAATATCTTCAAAGATGCAAATGCGGACCAATCCGTGACCTGCATCCATACCAGAAATGAACTCTTCAATGAGTTCATTTATAGTCTCGGTTTTCGGAATCCAAGGAAGACCTAACTGCTTCCCGGATTCAGATAATCTATGCAAATGATCGGAGCGAAAAGGGATCTTATTTCCTGGGAAAATTCGCATTGTAGAGAAGATTCCATGTTGACCCCACGGTTCAGGATGATCACTTGGTTTACCATCTTTGTTCCATGCTTTCATGAAAAATATTAGATATTATTTTTTTTCCTTGTTCCGTTAGAAATGATTCAGGGTGATACTGCAAGCCAAAGAGTTTTCGTTTTAACTCTTCGAAAGAAAGAGGTGCTTTTTGAACTGGGTCATATGAAGTAATTTTGAAGTTGTCCGGAAGAGACTTGATGCTGTCTGGATCAATCTGCAGGGAATGATAGCGACCAACTGTTAGGGGGGATTTAATTTCTTTATAGGTTACGGAATTCTTATCAAAAAAAATTTCAGTTTCCACGCCATGAAGAACCTGCTCCTGTCGAATGACCCGTCCACCTTCCGCTTCGAGCATGAGTTGAAAACCAAGACATATTCCAAGAATTGGAACTTTATCTTTACATTGAAGATAAAGTTGCGTGGTTTTTGGATAGTCCTTTGGCTTTCCCGGGCCTGGAGAGAGAACAACTAGGGAACTTTTTTGCAGTATTTGTGATGGGTCCGCCCTATGATCAAATACCCTTACCTCAGCAAACGCGGACAGTAAGTGTTCGAGGTTTCGGGTGAAAGAATCTTGATGGTCAATTAAAGCAATCATATCATAAGATCTAAGAGGGCTTGGGCTTTAATTTTATTTTCTTGAAACTCGTATCTGGGTGTAGAGTTCACCACAATTCCTCCCCCTGCTTGAGTGTAGCACTTATTTTCAAGAATCAGCAGGGAGCGAATGATCAAGTTAAGATGTAAGTTGCCATTATCTGAAATTAATCCAAAACTCCCGGTGTAGGGCCCACGAAAACAAGGTTCCAATTGATCAATCCATTCCATTGTCCTTACCTTTGGGCATCCTGTTATGCTTCCTCCGGGCAGCATCGCCTTAATAATATCACGCGTCGAAACCTGATCCTTAATCTCGCCAGAAATCGTCGATACCAAATGATGGAGGTGAGAATAACTTTCAACTTTTCTGAATTTTTTTATCTCCACCGATCCTGGACGGCAAATAGTAGACAAGTCATTTCTTTCCAAGTCCACTAGCATGTTATGCTCAGCTACTTCTTTAGGGTCACTGAGAAAGCGTTCAATAACTGAACTATCGCATTTATTATTTTCTCTTTTATACGTGCCGCCGATCGGGCTGGTGGATAGAGTTGATTCTTTTTTATCTATCACAACTTCGGGAGAACTGCTAACGATGGAAAAATCAGGGGTTTGCAGGAGGAATGCTTCAGGAGCAGGGTTAGTTGTGTAAAGTTCACTAAAGGCACTTAGCGGATTTACCTGAATGTCGGCTTCGAATCTTTGAGAAATTTTGATTTGATAGGTTTCACCGTCTAAAATAGCTTCTTTGGCTCGATGAAAGATTTTTTCATATTCATTGAAACTCAAATTACATTTTTGGGGGGGACTTGTCCTGCCGTGTTTTGAAGGCTCTCGGATGTTTTTTTGATTAGTTAATAAGCATAGAATTTCTTGTTCTCTGGCATCGTTTTTTGATTCGATCCAAGTTTTAGATTTCTCAAAATGAATCAATGTTGAAGGCCTGCCAAACCATGCATCAGGTACTTCGATGTCTTGATTTGCATGCATTTTCAAACCGAGGTGCTGACCAAGAAACTCATAACCAAAAAAACCAATCCATCCTGAAAAAGAAAGGGAAGAAGGGGATGCGGTAGAATTCAGGTTCGACCAGAGAACTTCATATTCATTCGGGCTAGTTGAGAATTCGTTTTCAAAATCAAGATAGGCGACAAATCCGTGCGGTCGGTTTTCGCGGATGACCAAATAGTCCTGCCTTAAGGAGGTTAGACTTTCAACTGTGAGAGGTGCTGGCAACTCTACCATTGACGAATTTCTAAGAGTTGAGGGAAAGTCTGAATTGAACGAGCGTGCTCATTTTCATTTCCGTAAAGAACTGCGTGCCATCCAGCATTAGTGGCACCAAGATAATCTCTGTTGAAGCTGTCTCCCAAGTGGAGGAATGACGAAGAAGGTAAAGCAAAGGTGGTTTCCACATTACGAAAAATTTCGATATCAGGTTTTTCAAAACCAAGTTCCGAGGAGATGAAAATGTGCTCAAAATAATCTTCTATTTTCAAGTCTTGAAGCACGAGGCGAAGCCGGGAATCATTATTGGAAAGGATGGCAGCTTGAATACCCTTTTTTTGAAGGGCAGAAATCGTTTCAATTGCATGGTCTGCCAATTTCCAGGTCTTCCCAGTTGCGAAGGCTTCCCAGAGGGATTCGAATAGGGGTTCAATGTTTTCTTTATTTGCAAAAGGCTGAAAGGTTATTTCGACAATATTTTTCCAAAAGGATTTTTCATTCCCATACTTTATCTTATTAGAACTTTCAGCAGTCGCGAATGCATTTCTGAAGCGGATTTCGATATCATAGTCGTCAACATTAATTCCCATATTTCTTGCAGTCTTTCCATAAACTGCACCAACTGATGGCCATGGTTGCAATAGAGTTCCGGCAGCATCAAAGGTTACTATGTTAATTTGACTCATTTAAATAAAGTTCGATGAAGTTTTAAAAATTGGTGTTCATTAAAAAATGTGACATTGGTTTAATTAACTTATGAATGACCTTAAATGATGCGAGTCTTTACGAACGGCCAAGTCTACGCAATCTTGCTAGTTATTTCCTTTGTCTTAGCTTCTCAAAAACCAGAATGGGGTATCCATTTAAAGCTCATGAGTTCCGGACTTTTGACAGATGGATTAATCGTCCTGATTTTTCTGATTCAGGGACTAAGGTTGAAAACGGCATCGCTAAGAGAGGTTTGGTCAAAGCCTGCTTCAGGAATTGCTTTCCAATTAAGTATTCTTCTGGTTCCAATATGTTGGGTGATATTAGGGAGCATGCTAGACTTGATCAAAGAAGAAGTTGAAAACTCTTTTCTTTATATCGCAATTTTGCCAACTACCATCTCAACTTGCATAGTTTACACGCACGCAGCAGGTGGAGATTCGGATTACTCCCTGGGGCATGCTACTATCTCCAATCTCTTGGCACCAATTGTGATAACATTTTTGGGCTCACAGATAATTGATATTGGTATGGTTACATCTTTTGGGTTTGTGATAACTAAAATCCTCTGGTGCGTGCTTTTGCCAAGTTTGCTTGGTTGGTTGATTTCTCGATCCTCTGCATCTGTCCGATTGCTGGCAATTCATGATTTTTTTACGATGCTTCCTTTGTTTTCAATTTCTTTTATTGTGTTTCTAACATTTTGTGAAGGTTTCCATACGCTTGGAACGGAGGTGGTTTGGAAAAGCTTGAAGTTCACATTTCTGCCTTGTTTGGGATTTGTAATTGCTTTGCATGTATCTGGATGGTTCCTTTCGGGGATGTGGTCCAGGGAGAGAAATATTAGAATCTCTCAATTCTTTTGCCTGTCTCAAAAGTCTTTGGCGATGGGAATGCCACTTGCCATAATGTTGTTTGCTGGCAGTAGTGCTAGCCTGATAAAATTTCTCATGCCATTATTCTGGGTTCACTTTGTTCAGCTTTTAACTGGTGCTATGCTTTTGGGTTATTTAAGTCGCTGGGTTCACAAAGAAGCGATTACACAATAATAGCTTTTGTGTTGATACCAGTGAAATTTTAAAGGAAGAAGAACATGTGATTTGTAAGAACTTTAAGGAAAAGGAGAAGATGCGAAATGCCGGGCGTTCAGCCGCGACTATTTTGGATCGTCTTTGTCGAATGGTGAGACCTGGGATGAGTACCTTGGAGATTGACGAGGCAGGAGGTGAGATGATGCGTGATTTTCGAGTTAAGAGCGCATGCAAGGGATATCGTTCTGGTAATCGTGTGTTTCCATCTTTCACTTGTCTGTCAATTAACGATGAAGTCGTTCATGGAATTGGCATGCCAGATAGAATTTTAAAAGATGGAGATGTTTTGTCTGTGGATGTTTGCATTCGTGAAAATGGTGTAATTGGGGATAATTGTCGAACGATCCCAGTTGGAACAGTAAGTCCTGAAATTGAGCGATTACTAAAAATAACCGAAGAATCTTTATATCTTGGTATTAGCCAAGCGTTGCACAAGAAAAGAGTGGGGGATGTATCGCAAGCTGTTCAAGGGTATGTTGAGGGAGCAGGTTTTGCTGTGATTACTAATTTCGTTGGTCATGGTGTGGGCCGAACATTGCACGAAGAGCCTCAGATTCCTAATTTTGGGAACGCTGGGACCGGTCCTCAATTTCGTAAAGGAATGGCCATTTGCATTGAACCGATGGTTAATATGAAAAGCCCCCAAATTCGAATGGCAAAGGACGGTTGGACAGCACTTGCGGTGGATGGCATGCCCTCGGCGCACTTCGAGCACACATTGCTTGTGGATGAAGATAAACCTGAAATACTCACTATCCCTGAAGGTGAAGGTGAAGCGGATGAGTATATTAATTCCAAGCTGGCTGGATTAGCGGCATAATTACATTTTCCAATGCTTAAAAAGATTACCGAGAGTGTATTTTCCTTCGATGTGGAATGGATTCCCGATCCAAAATCAGCAGAAATTTTGCATCAGACTCCATCTGCTTCCGGTTCAATGGAGAATGCACGTTTATCTTTTGAATCTCTTTGGCAAGATGCTCGGAAACCAGAAGAGGATGAGAGTATTCAACCATATTTAAAAACCATCCTATGCCGCATTGTTTCTATAGCAGGAATTTTACGGGATTGTCCGCGTGGGGGAGAACCACAACTCAAATTAATTTCATTGCCCACTGACCCAAATGATCCTGCAAAGTGCGAAGAAAAAGTATTAATTACAAGTTTCTTGAAGTCAGTGGGGAGAAGGAAACCACAACTTGTTGGCTTCAATTCAGCCCAAGCAGATATCCCAATTATCATTCAGCGTGCAATTATTAACGGTTTGCCAGGGTTTGGCTTTTCTGACCGCCCGGCAAAACCTTGGGAAGGAGTTGATTACTTTGATTCTAGAAATTCTGATTACAATATAGATTTGGCAGATGGATTAGGACAGTTTCGTGACCGACCATCACTCCACCAAGCGGCTTCCCTTAGTGGAATTCCGGGCAAGATTGATGTAAGCGGAGACTCAGTCGCAGAAATGTGGTTGGAGGGGCAGATAAAGGAGATTGTGGCGTACAACGAGTTTGATGCTTTTACCACTCACTTGCTTTGGGCAAGGATGGCTCATTTTTCTGGTTTATTGACTAGTTCAAATTATGAACGCGAGCAGGATATCTTGAGAAACTTGCTGGAAGAGGAAATTAAATCTGGCAAAGAACACCTGATTAAATTTGTGGATGAATGGGATCGTTTAATGACCCTGACTGGACAAACATGATCGTTGGAGACGCTTTTTTGTGTTGTGCGAAAACTCTAATCATGCCGTAACCAACTATTTGCACCTACCATAGTAACATACATAATAATTTTATGATCACAGAAGAAGAAGCCCAAGACGCCCTCGGTCGTCTCAATGAAACGCGAGACCGTTTAATGGTCGAGATTCGAAAGGGAATCATTGGACAGGATCAGGTTATTGAGCAGCTGCTGATCACATTGTTGGCTCGAGGCCATTGTTTGCTTACGGGGATTCCAGGTTTAGGAAAGACATTGTTGGTAAAAACTTTGGCTAAATGTCTGAGCTTGGGATTTAAAAGAATTCAATTCACCCCTGATCTTATGCCTGCGGATGTTGTAGGGTCTGAGGTTGTTGACGAGGACCCTGCAACTGGCAAAAAGTCATTTAGGTTTTCCCCAGGTCCAATATTTTC
>MDTB01021796.1_pt1 | contig 25086 bp, 25 predicted proteins | sample 811161 | NCBI WGS metagenome assembly MDTB01 (sample SAMN05326650, study PRJNA326480) | marine metagenome | isolation source: seawater | place: Mediterranean Sea | collected 2009
AGATAGAAGAATAAAGTTTTGCAACTTTACTTAAAGTTTTTTTAGATGAGGCTCCTAGGACACGAGGAATATTTTCTGAAGTCCAAAAAATATCTCCAGGATTTATTCTTTCTGGACAATATGCAAAACCAAAATCTCGATTAACTTTTAAGCCTGATAATTTTTCTAATTGCGGTATAACTTTTTCATCACAAATACCAGGATAAACGGTGGACTCTAAGATAATGATACTATCTTTTTTCATAAATGCAGAAATAATTTTAATTGCTGAATTAATATAAGATAAGTCTGGTTCTTTTTTTTTATTTAAAGGAGTAGAGACGCAAATTATAAAGATATTACAATTTTTTACATTTTCAAAATCAGATGATACTAACAAATTTCTGTTTGCAATAACATTTTTTAAGTTTTTTATTAATTTTTTGTCTTTAAAATGAGATTTACCTTTAGAAATTTTTTTAATAATTTCCTTATTAAGGTCTAAACCGTTAACTTTATACTTTTTTTTTGCAAATAGTACAGCTAAAGGTAGTCCAACGTAACCTAAGCCGATCAATCCGATTCTAGTTTTCATAAATTATATAATAAATTAAAACACAATGTTATTCTCAAGAAATAAAACTGCAAGACTTTTATTTTTTACTCATTAATGAAATTAAAAAATTAATTTGATCTCTATTTGGTCTACAAAAATAATTATTCATTTTTTTTTTATCTATTTGCCATTCCAGATCAAAATCTTTTGCTGTTGAAATTGTACGTGCAAGATCATTTTTAAATAAATTTTTCATTAGTTCTGCTCTTGGAACATCAAAAACAAAACATGCAACACCAAAACACAGTCCTTCATACAATGCTGTTGAATAAACGCCAATCTGCCATCGTGATTTGGCAAGTATTTCATATAAATCAGTATCTGGATTTGAAATAAGTATTCCAGAATCTTCAAGTTTTTTAAAATACTTTGGTTTTTTTCCAGAATTTATCTCCATTGGATGAGGCCTAAATTCTATTTTAAGTTTATTTAAATATGTTTGGGAAATATCAATAGCTAACTCTGCCAACTCTCGAGAATATTTAGGTTGTGAAATTATGATAAGACGATTTTCTTTCTTTATTTCAGCATAGTGCGAAATTTTCTTGTTCAAGTATGAATAACCAATCGGAATAATTTTTTTTTTATCAACAGGTATTTTAAATTCTGAAGTCCAATAATCTCCAAAAGATAAAAACCAATCTGGGAATGACTTTTTTTCTAAACCTGAAGAATAGTCATAATTCAACTTTCCTCTTGTTGGAGATCCATGTTGTAATTCAAAAGAAGGGATTTTTTGATTTTTTGCTGCTGCAACAATTGCCTCATTTCCTGCACTTACAACTATAAAAAGATTTTTTGGCTTTTTAATTTTAAAGAACAAACACATTAGTGGAAAAATACCAAACCAACTTCTCAATTTGATATTGATTATTCTTTTAATGTCAATTTGGTAGGAGAAATTTTTATCTATAAGAAACTGAAGTTTTTCAATCAGCAAAAGTTCTTCTTGATTAAATTTTATTTTTTTAAAAATTTGTATTAAGTAGGCTAAACTCAATAAATTTTCTCCATAAAACACATTTGTTTTCTTGAATGGTGTTAGGTGTTTGTTGTTATCACTTCTCTCTATTACTGTAAAATCTACACTAGATGGAAATAAATCAATAAAAGCATCTGAATAAATGTCTGTAAATTTTTCATTCTCAAGTTTTCTTCTTGGATGACCCCATATCAAATTTGTTTCTTTTTGGATCCATATAGGTGATTTTGGGGATAAAATTAAAAACAAACTTTTAGTAACAGAGTTTATTCTAGAACATAATCTAATAATAAAATTATTTTTTAAATTTATATCTTTTTTTCTTTTCACTAAATTGTGCAAAAATATTCTCAAAGAGAGGATACCTAACCAAATCCCACCAAGGGACACCTTGAATAATAGATTTATCAAGTTCTAATTCACTTTCTATTGATTCAAATTTTTCTAGAATTTCTGAAAATTTCAATTTTAACCTTTTTATACTTAATTGATATTATTAATTTACACTAAGAATAAAATTTAGTGGAGGAAAATCAATTAATATTTGAATAGGTTATTTCTTTCGATAATCAACAATATAATTGGAAAATAATGTTAAAAATAATTTAGACAAATGTTTTTTTATAAAAAAAATATGCATTAATTATGTTCTATCATACAGAATTAAAATGATAACTTAAACCTTGGCAGTTTTTAATTAAAAAACTAAAACCTGGTCATGAAAAGTTGAAAATGTGTTTATCAATGGCAGGAGTAATTTTTAGATTAGTTTAAGCAATTTTTTTTATTAATTAGTGATTTGAATTTATTTATAAAAACTTTGTCTTCTATAATTCTTGCCCAATGAGTAATGTAAATTTTTTTATTTAAACCCTTATTAATATATTCCCACTCTTTTTTTCCTTCCTTATTAAATAAAATTAACCTGCCGTGGTTTCCTTCTTCTACTAACAAAGATCCATCAATTAAAATTTCTGACAGTCCTTCTGTTTCGGTTTTAAAATTTTCATTTTTTAATTGTTCGTTGAACAATTTATGATAATTTTTTGTTTTGAAGTTATATACTAAAACCTCAGAATGTGAATTATTGGTTAAGAAATTATTATTATTAAAAATTGAAATTTCTTTATCAGAAATAATATCTACATCATGCTGCTCTGCAAAAGGACCCGTAAAGTAATTTATTATTTTATTTGTACTAGGTCTATAATGTATAATTGATGACATGTTTCTTAAGCTTAAAAATAAATCACCCTTTTTCCAAAAATCTGAATCATTTTTAGCTGGCTCAACATCATTTAAATGTATTGGATCACTTTTTGAATAAAGAGCAAAGTTACTTTGTAAAATGTTATTTTCAATTAAGATTTCGATAACACTTTTTTTATATTTTATATTTCCATTTTTATCCAATTTAATAATTGCATCATCTTTCACATCGGAAACACCAAAACTCTTTAAATATTTTGATGGAGGGAATAAAATACCTTTAACCCAAATATTATTATCTTTGTCTAGCATTATTGAATGAGAAAATATTTCTTCTTCGTTTATCCATTCTAATTCAGAACATAAATTGATCTTAAATAAAGGTGAACCGCCACTATTACTAATTAATGACCCATCTCCTAATATTAAAGGATGCAAATAACGAAATCTTAATTCATTGTTATCTAATTCGTTAGTTGGAAATCTTTGATTATTTCTAACCTTATCATTCATTTCAGTTATATTATGTTTATATGTGTGAATAATTTCAAAATTTATTAGATCAATTACTTCCACGATAGATCTCTTAAGATCAGCATCGTATCTGGATAAAATTAAAAGTGCTTGTCTTTGGTTTTCTGAAAACACTTCAAATTTTTTTTTATCTTTATGTTTTGTTAAAATTGGTAAATTATTTGGATTCAAGGATTTTGATAAAATCATTCTTTTTAATATATCTTTTGTTTGAAAAATAAGACTATTGTTAAGTAAAAAAATTAAAGCTGAAACTGAAAAAATAATTAATGTAAATGCTAAAATTAAAAAAATTTTTTTGAAAAGTTCTATTTTATTTTTTTTCATTTTAAATATTTATAACAGTCAAGATTTTGAGTTAAATTATTATTTCAGCTTTGTAACTTTTATTTTGGTTTAATTATTTGTTAATCGTTTATTAATGATTTATTGTATATGATATATTTGCCATCCGCCTGAAAATAGCACTTTTATTCAAAAGATCTTCGTAAGTTCCTTCTGCTACCAATTCTCCTCTGTCAATCACAAATATTTTATCACAATTTTTGATTGTGGTTAACCGGTGTGCGATTTTTACAATTGTAATTTTATTATCTAGATTATTTACTGCATCCATGACAGCTTGTTCAGTAAAATTATCTAATGCACTGGTTGCCTCATCTAAAATTAAAAACTTAGGATTTTTGTAAAGTGCTCGTGCAATTCCTATACGCTGTATTTGCCCTCCTGACAGTCTAACACCTCTTTCTCCTACAATAGAATTGTATTTTAAGGGTAAGTCATTTTCTACAAAATTGTGTAAATTTGCAATTTTAGCAGCTCGCTCTATATCATTAAAATTTATCTCTTTGGATTCATATCCAAATGCAATATTAGCAGCAACAGTATCGTCAGCTAAGAAAGTATTTTGGGGAACATATCCAATTGACGATTGCCAAATATGTATATCATCCTCTACTATAATTTTACCGTCTACTTTTAAAGTACCTTTATGCGGTTTCAGCAAACCAAGCAATATATCTACTGTTGTAGTTTTCCCACTACCAGTTGGACCTACTATTCCTACTGTTGTATTTACCTTTATTTTGATATTCATATTTTTTAAAGCTGTCAAAGTAGAATTTGGATAACTGTAGTAGATATTACTTAATGTAATATTTTCTTTTGGAATTATTGCTTTGTTTTGTTTTCTTAAATTTTTGTATTCAGAATTTGGAAGATTATTAATTTCATTATGTAAATTTACTATCGAAGAATTTATAAACCGAAGTTGTATAATTGAACTATAGGTCTGCTGAAGAGCTGGTAATAAACGATATCCTGCAAAAGTATAGAGTGCGATGGTTGGTAACGCATCAAGAAATGTAGCATTACTTTGACTCATTAAAAACAACAGGATAAACAACATTCCTCCAAAAGCTATAATTTCCAACAAAAAACGGGGTATCTCAGATACAATTAGAAATGATGCAGAATTTTTTGCAAATATTTTTGCAGGTTTATTGAAACGCTTTAAATACACACTCTCTAAGCCACCAAATTTTACTTCTTTTGATGCACTAAATGCTTCACTAACAGCCATGAATCTTGTTTGATTATTCTTTAAACGCTCTTCTCCAATTTTTTTTAAAAATTTACTATTAAATTTGTAAAGAATCCAATAGAAGGCGCCAAATGTTAATCCAATAATTAAAGATAGCTTAAGATCAACAATCATTAATAATGTTAAAATTGCTATTGCTATTGATCCTTGAGCAATTAAATTTATTGCAGGTTTAAAACCAATATTAACTATTGCTACTACCTCAGAAAATATATTTTTTCCAAAATCTGCAGTATGACGACTTAAAAACCAATCATAAGGTTGGTTCAGATAGCCCTCGACCAATCTTCTAGCTATAGAATATTCTCTCATCTGAACAAAGCGATGTTTTGCATAAACTGTTAATGCTTTAAACAAAAGTGAAGATATGAGAACAATAAAAACAATTACCCCTAATAAAAATAAAAAGTGGTCTTTGGTTTCTACACCTAATAAAGACGATTTTTGGTAAAGTAAGTTTAAAATTGAATTGGTATCTATTAAAGTAGGATTTGATAAAACTGCAATAAACGGTAAAATTGAGGCTACACCAATCATATCTAGGATCGCCATTATCAAGATCATTATAAGTAACAAACCAGCTATTTTGCGCTCATGAGAAGAAAGTATAGAGTACAATAATTGTATATTTTTCATTTCACTTTTAAAAAATCTTCGTAAACATTTTTAAGACCAATATTTAAACTAATTTTTGGTTGCCAATTTAGATCTTTTAACCTTTGACTATCGATTAATTTGCTTGGATTACCATCTGGTTTGGTTTCATTAAAAATTATTTTACCTTTGTAACCAACAACTTGTTTAATAATTTCAGCTAAATCTCTTATCGATATTTCTTTACTACTACCAATATTAATGTGAGAACAGGGATAAATACATTTATTATAAGCACTTCTATCGATGTTATTTATGTAAATACATGCGCCAGCCATATCATCAACATGCATGAATTCACGCTTTGGCTTTCCAGATCCCCAAACCTCCACCGTCGAGTAATTAGAAATTTTTGCATCATGAAAGCGACGAATTAATCCCGGTATCACATGACTATTTGTAGGATGATAATTATCGCCAGGTCCGTATAAATTTGTAGGCATTACACTTCGATAGTCTAAACCGTGACTTTTTTCATACTGTGTATTATAACTTGATACAGTTTTAATACCCGCTATTTTAGCAACTGCATATGCTTCATTGGTTGGTTCAAGAAATCCAGATAGCAACTCTTCTTCTTTCATTGGCTGTTTTGTGTTTTTAGGATAAATGCAGCTTGATCCTAGAAATAATAATTTTTTTACACCTGAAAGAAACGCATGGTGAATTATATTACTCTGTATCATAACGTTTTGATAAATGAATTCAGCTGGATATGTGTTATTCGCGAAAATTCCTCCAACCTTTGCTGCAGCAATGTAAACTTGATCAATTTTTTCTTCTTTGAAAAAATTTTTTACTTGCGACTGATCTAGTAAATCAAGTTGAGTCTTATCTTGAGTAATTATTTCAGAATTTTCTTTTTTTTTTAAAATTCGAACTAAAGCAGATCCAACCATGCCTTTGTGTCCTGCAACATATATTCTCGGTTTAGTCATTTATAATTAAGGATTTGTGTCCGTAGAATTTTGATTAACTAAAACTATTTCTTTTTTAGCATTTCTAAAGTCTTCCATTGTCATCTCTTCTACCAATTCCTTAAAAGATATTTTAGGTGCCCAGTTTAATTCATTTTTGGCTTTAGTTGCGTCTCCAAGTAATGTTTCCACCTCAGTAGGTCTATAATATCTTGGGTCAATTTTAATTACCTCTTTATTGTTGATTAACCCTATTTCATTTAAATCATTACCTTTCCATTCAATTTTCATGTCTAAATATTCAGCAGCTAAGTTTATAAATTCTCTAACAGAATATTGTTTACCAGTTGCTATAACAAAATCCTGGGGCAATTTTTGTTGTAGCATTAACCACTGAGCTTCTACATAATCTCTAGCATGTCCCCAGTCCCTCTTAGCGTTAAGATTTCCTAGATATAAATTTTTTTGTAACCCCAATTTTATTCTGGCTAATGCTCTAGTTATTTTTCTTGTAACAAATGTTTCTCCCCTTACTGGAGATTCATGATTAAACAAAATACCGTTACAAGCATAAATTCCATAAGCCTCTCTATAATTCACTGTTATCCAAAATGCATACAATTTTGCTACTCCATAAGGGCTTCTTGGATAGAAAGGTGTATTTTCATCTTGTGGGGATTTTTCCACCATACCATAAAGTTCTGAGGTTGATGCTTGATAAAATTTGGTTTTTTTTTCTAATTTTAAAATTCTAATAGCTTCTAAAATTCTTAAAGTACCCAAAGCATCTGAGTTAGCAGTATATTCAGGTTCTTCAAATGAAACTGCTACGTGACTTTGAGCGGCTAAATTATAAATTTCATCTGGTTGAATACTTTGAATGATTCTGACTAAAGACGTAGAGTCTGTTAAATCACCATGATGCAATATTAATTTTAAGTTAGTTTCATGAGGGTCTTGGTATAAATGATCAATTCTAGATGTATTAATTATAGAGGATCTTCTTTTAATCCCATGAACTTGATACCCTTTCTTAAGGAGAAACTCAGCTAGATAAGATCCATCTTGACCAGTGACACCTGTAATAAGAGCTTTCTTCATGGTATATTTGTAAATATTTTATTGGGCATTTTAAATTTAAATTAGATATTTAGTCTAATTTAAAATATATCATATTTAAATTTATATCATAATATAAATAATTAACCTATGAACACTAAGTTTTTTTTTAAAAAAGAAAAGCAGTTGATTGATAAAAAGTTAATAAATTCTCTTCTTTCAAGATATGATAAAATTTATCAAGAAAAAATTTATAAGACTAATCGCTATAATATCTATGAATTTTCAGACAGCACAATTTTGAAAGAGCCTTTATTTGAACTAACCCTTAATAAAATTCATGAAAAATTTCAACTAATTGTGAACCAAAAGGATCTGAAGTTTAATAAGCTTTGGCTTGTATTAACAGAAAAAAACTTTGAAAAAAAAAAATGTGCTTCCTTACATCCCTCATATAGACAAACAAAGATATCTTAAAGCGATGGTTTATCTTCATGATGTTACTTTAGAACATGGACCAATTCATTTAGGAAAAGTAAAAGAAGATGTTAATATAGAGTTTACAAGAAAGAATTTGCCAAAAAATTATAAAGAAAAAGGATTAAATACTATAGGACAAGATCTTATCGAAGGAGAGCTAAGTCCTATATTGGGTGAAGCAGGTGATGTAATATTCTTTGATACAAATACACCTCATAAAGCTGGGGAAGTTAAAGCTGGTTTCTCAAGAAAAGTTTTGCGATTCGATTTTGAAAGATTAAGTTTTAATGATACGCCTAATTTATTTAAAAATTTAATTAATAAAATTTTAAAGAATTAATTATGTATAAATTAATAAAAAAATTAGCTAGATCTATACTAAAAATCCAATCACCTAATATAATAAAAGATTTTGATTTAGAATATTTTCTATGGATATCAAACATTTATTTAAAAATTAAGAATTTACCTGGACATATAGCAGAAGTTGGAGTTGCAGATGGAAGGAACACGGTGTTATTTGGAAGATTAATAAAACTACATAATGATCAATCAGTTAGACAATATATTGGTTTTGATACTTTTGATGGATTTACTGAAAATGATTTGAAAAAAGATCCTCATCTAAGTAAAACAAGATGGAAAAATAATACTCGCAAAGCAGTACTAAATAGATGCGCAGAAAATAATGTTGACGAATTAGTTGAAATATTTGAGGGTGATGCTGTTGAAATTGTTCCTAAAATTCTTACCAACCATAGAGGAAAAAAATTCTTACCAGGTAAAGGAAAATTTGCACTTCTATATATTGATTGTAATGCATATTTACCAGCAATCAAAAGTATGGAAAATTTTCTTCCATATATTGTACCTGGTGGATTTATTGTTATTGATGAAAAACTTCAGGGTAGTGAAACTGAAGCTATAATAGATTTTGCAAAAAAACATTCTCTTCAGTTAGAAAGATTTGGTGGTAACCAGGTACCAATAGCCTTAAAGATAAATTAATAAATTTTTTTTATAAATTTAAAATCATCTTCTGTATCTATATCAAATGACTCACTTCTACTAATAATTATTGGAGATGCATTTTGATAAATTGATTTAACTTTTTTTCCAAGTGATCCAACATGTAAACAATTAATTACTTCCGTTGGATGGTAATATTTTTTTTGAGTTTGACTCTGTGTTTTTCCTGTGATCATTGGTGATTTTTTTTCGAAAACAGGCGTCCATTTATCATTTTTAATCGAAAGTCCAAAAGTTATATGAAAATCATATTCGCTAACAGAAAAACAATTTCTATTATTTTGTAAAGAATAGTTAATGGTATTTTTGATGGTTTTGACAGATCTTAGTGGGCATGTTGGTAACATCTGAACTAATAAATCACCTTTATTGAGTTTATATTTTTTAATTAGATCAAATTTTAAGTAATCAAATATTTTAGAATTCACTTTAGAATGTAATTTGTCTCTTTTATCAAAAGTTAAATTTTTATAAACCAACTTATCTTTTTTAAGATAATTAGCTAATAATTTATAATAAAAAGTTGAATCTGAGCTGAAAATAATTTTATCAAAAACTTTTGAAATTATCGCTTTATAGATACTCCAATAAATTAATGGCCTATCTTTAATTAATCTAATATTTTTATTTTTTACTCTAGTTGATCCTGATCTAGCTGGAATAAAAGCAATAATTTGTGATTTTTTTTTAGATTTGCTCATTTTAAATATTTTTCTAATTTTTGTTTTATAATTTGTTTTTTTATTTTTTCGTATACTTGCTTACATTTAAAGAAACCTTTTTTATCTATTTCTTTTAATGGTGATCTCTCAAATTTTTTATAATTTTTATTTAATTCTAGAAAAGCTTTTATTGTAAGATGCCAACCATATTTATCTTTAATTTTAAAAAAAGGATCTTCAATATATTTAAGTATTATATTCATTTGTTTAGTTTTTCTTAATTTATAAAAATTATAAAAATCAACTGCAATTTTTGGATTTAAATTTGAAACACCTGATAACCATGATGTACAACCAAATTTAGATGCTGCGAGCCACTGTCTTTTACCACCACCAGACGTAATTATTATCATTTTATTTGAAACTTTTTGACAAATTCTTTTAGTGTAAATTCCATTCTTAGCGTCTTCCTTCATTGCTATGAATCTTGATAAATTCGAAATTTTGTTTAAAAGGTCGATTGAATAATAAACAAACGGTGAATTACTAGAAATTCCATTTTCCAAAACTTGCTGGTGCAACATTAAAAAACAATTTGTTTTGTCGTGAATCTTTTTAAAATGAAGATATATTTGTTTATCTGTGTAATACTTTTCACCAAAAATTAAACTAACTATATCAGCGCCTTTTTTTTTAAAAAAATTAACATAATAAATTGATTGCTTTGTTGAGCAGTGATAGGGTTCAGCACAAATTATAATATTTTGTTTGTTTAATTTCTTAACTTCTTTAATGCAAAAGATATTGATTTTTAATATTTCTTTATCAGTCAATAGTGTTAATCTTGAATTATAAGTCATGAGGTAAAAAACTTTAGCACCCTTTAAATAAAGAAATTTTAAGTATTTTTTTAAAGCAGAATAATCAATTTCACCTTTTTTATTAAATGGTGTAATAATTGAGAAAATAGGACCTTTTAATTTATTTTGAAAAATAGGAAATTTATTCATGAATTACTTTAAAAATTTAACAAAAAATAAGACTTTCTTTATAGCAGAAATTGGAATTAATCATAATGGTGATATTAAAAATGCTTTACAATTAATTGAATCTGCAAAACTAGCGGGTTGTGATGCTGTAAAATTTCAAAAAAGAACTCCAGAGATAGCAACACCTAGAAGTTCTTGGGATGTAATTAGAGAAACCCCTTGGGGCAAGATGAGATATATTGATTATAAAAGGAAAATTGAATTTGGTAAAAAAGAGTATAACACAATAGACAAGTTTTGTAAAAAAGTTGGTATTATTTGGACTGCATCTTGCTGGGATGAACCATCAGTTAAATTTATCGAAAAATATAAAGTGAAATTTCACAAAGTCCCATCAGCATGTCTGACTGACTTATCACTTCTTAAGTTATTAAAAAAAACAAAGACACCTGTGATAATTTCTACTGGTATGAGTAATGAAAAACAGATACAAAAAGCTGTTGATATTCTTTCACAAAAAAATTTATCCATATTACATTGCAATAGCTCATATCCAGCTCAAAACAATCAGTTAAATCTCAAATACATAGAAAAATTAAAATTAATGTATAAGAAATCAGTTATAGGTTATTCAGGTCATGAAATGAACTTAACATCATCTGTTGCTGCAGTAGTTTTGGGTGCTAGGATTATTGAAAGGCATATCACTTTAGATAAATCAATGTGGGGCACTGATCAACAGGCTTCGATAGAGCCTTTGGGTTTTGCTAGACTTATTAAAGATGTAAGAACAGTGGAAAAATCTTTAGGAAGGGCGGTCAAAATAGTTTATCCTGAGGAAAAAAAAGTTATGACTAAATTAAGAAAATTCTTATAATAAAAATAAATATCGAAAATTATAATCTTCTAAAACTAGAATTTTTCAAAATATTTTTTATATAAACAATCATGAAGGAGAGAAACAATCCTATAAAAAATCCTAAAATTGGAAAAGCTTTATTTATTAAAATTCTATCTGAAAAAGTTGGATCAGAAGCGCTTACTAAAATGTGATTGAAATCAAAATCATAATTTTCCAAAGAAAATAATAATTTTTTAAAATTAAGAAGTTCCTCAGATAAAACTATACTTCCTTTATAATATAAATCACTTTTTTTAGTTTCTGCAGGATAAACAATATCTATTTTTTCTGCAATTCTCAAATTATGCTCTAAAATTTCAATTATATTTATTATTATTATTTTTAAATCGTTTAGAAAAATTTTTAATGACTTGTACTTAACATATTTCATGTAATCATTTAAAAATACATCTCCCTCTAAATTTTGAGGAAAGATTAATTCATATTGATTTTTTCCACTCTCTCCAAAATTAAATAAGAAAAATTCATGAACTGATAAATTGTTTTTATTTAAGTAATTTTTAAAATTATCAATTTGATTATTCTTTTTTACAAAACTTTTTATATTATCGGATGATAATATTTCACTTTTAAATAAATTATTAAAGCTTTTGTTCAAATTAGGATTTTTTTTTTTATCGAAAAAATTTCTAAATGCACCCATACTGTAAATTTCAAGAGGTATGAAAAGATGGTCTGGAGCTAATTTTATAGTTAGTTTAGTTTTAAATTCTAAAATATTTTTTTTATCATTAATAGATAATAAATAAGAAGATATAATACATAAAAAAACAATTCCCAGTATTAAATATTTATCTTTCCAAAATTTTATAATTAGCTCTGTTAAATCAATTTCTTCATTAATATACTTTTTTTTATCTTTCATTTATTTTAATAAAAGTCTTACATTTGCCAAATACATAATTCAATAATCAATTTACTCACCTATATACTTTTTAAGTTTATCTGCAATTAAATCCGCACCATATTTTGTCAGGTGGGCATGATCTGAATATATCAAATTTTTATTTTTAATTATAAAACAATTTATATTGTCACACAGAGCTTCAAAAGGATCAAGAAAAGTTACATTGTTAAAACTCTTACTAACTTTTTTAAGTGAATTATTTATCATAATTCCAGCCCTTTTTTCCTTGCTATACTCTTTATCACAAAGATCTTCTCCAAAAGCATAAATGTATTCAACAAAACCATTTTTCATATATTTAGAAGCTGCACGAGCTGACGGAACATGGCCAACAACAATTACATTTAATTTTAATTTTTGGAAAATAAAAAATAATTCGCTCAATTCTTTTTCAAATCGAATTTTTGACTCACTTGATTTATCAACATATCCCAAAATCTTCCTAGTGCTCAAATCAAATAAATTTTTCGGCCATGACTGTGCTATAATTATTGTATTAATTGAATTATTATTTTTTATATAATCTATATACTCCTTATGATGATTAATACATCCGGTTCTGGAGGAAGTTTTGCCTCGATACTCGTTAATTAATCCAGGTAAAGATAGACACGCATCAAAACTATGTATTGATGTTTTAGGTAAAATTTCCCGTAAGGCAATAATATATTGTCTTGCGTGACTGTCTCCTACTAAAATAATTTTTGGATTTTTTACAAGATCAACTCTATCAATATTGCCACCACCGTAAGAGCCAAATTCAATATCTTCTATGAGCTTTTTATTTTTAATTTCTGAAAATGCTAATATTTTTTCAAATTGACCCAATACAGCAACGGAAATAAATACAAATCCACCGATTAAACTATATCTAAATATACTGCTTCTGGATATCGTACCTTGAGTTCGAAAAGGTTTCTCTATAAATTTCCATGAAAAAAAAGCTAAGACAATTGAAGAAATAGACAAAGAAAACATTAAAATTTTAGATGGCTCATCAAAAAATATCTTTATTCTGGACAATGCTAATATTGGTTGATGCCATAAATAAGCAGAGTAACTAATTAAACCAATCCCAACTAATAATTTTAAACTAAATAATTTTGCTACGTAAGTATCCTTATCAGCATATAAAATAAATAAAACTACGCCAATAACAGGTACAAGTGTATAAATACTTGGAAATGGTGTTGACTTATCATAAAAAAAAATTGAAAAGAAAATTGCTGAAACTCCTATGAGTGAAAGTAAATTATTTTTTTTCACACCTTGTTTTTTAATAATAAATGCTGTCATAGATCCAAATAGTAATTCCCAAGCACGTGTTGGCGTAAGATAAAAATTTGCAGTTTCCTTGTATCGCCAACCAAATTCGCTTAATACTAAGCTCACAATGCTAATAATAACAATCGTTAAAAAAACTTTATTTTTACCAAAACGCCAAAGCAAAAATAAAAAAATTGGGAATAAAAGATAGTATTGTTCTTCTACAGATAAACTCCAAGTATGAAGCAAAGGCAACTCTTCTGCATTTGACTTAAAATAACCACTCTCTCTCCAAAATAAAATGTTTGAAACAAATAGTGTTACTGCACCTAAACTCTGAGAAAAAACTTTCCATTGTGTTGGAGTCATCCATAACCAAGAAAAAGGTATACAGATAAACATCACAAAATACAGCGCAGGCAGAATTCGTCTTGCTCTTCTCTCATAAAAACTAATTAAGCTGAAACGATTATTTTCAAGATCCTCAATCAAAATTGTAGTAATTAAATAACCACTTATAACAAAAAATACATCTACCCCAACATAGCCACCATTAAATAAATTAAAACCAGCATGAAATAATATAACTGGAATTACAGCAAGTGCCCGCAAGCCATCTATTTCTGGACGATATTTCATACCAAAATTATTTTTTTAGAAATTGAATTATCTTATTTGATATAAACTTAGCATCTTGATTTTTAAGACCAAGATAAATTGGCAAACATATATGTCTTGAGCATACATCTTCTGAATTTGGTAAGTTTATTTTCGAATGTTCTTTTCTTATCAAATTATATTTGTGTAGTGGCTTATTATATACGTCTCCGGAAAGAAAAATATTATTTTTATTCAAATATTTTATTAAGTTTTTTTTTACTTTTGTTTTTTGGTAGCAAACAAATATATTTATATAAATTTCCTTTAGAATTTGATCTAACAATATTGATTTTATTTCTTAAATTTTGATCGTAAATTTTTTTAATTTTAATTTTCTCTTTTAAATAAGAATTATAATTAATTAAATGGTGATAACCTATAATTGCCTCCGCTTCATTCATTCTAAAATTAGCACCATATAATAAATAATTAAAATTATTATATTTTTTAGTCATACCGTAAGATGTGTGTAATTTTAGTTTTTTATATAATTGATAATTATTGGTGGTAACCATACCTCCTTCGCCAGATGTAATAGATTTTGTAGAATAAAATGAAAAAGCACCAGCTATACCAAAATTTCCTGCGAATTTATTTCCTAATTTTGTTAATGATGCATGTGCACAATCCTCAACAAGGTAAATTTTTTTATTTTTACAAAATTTAGCAATTTTAACTATTTCATTTGATATAATTGCTCCAACGTGAACGATTACTATGCACTTAGTTTTCTTAGTTACTTTCTTTTTTATTGTTTCTAAGGTAATATTTAAATTCTCTGGGCCTGTATCAACCAATTTAGGTATTCCACCAGAAAACTTCACAGCGTTATAAGTGGCTATAAATGTGTTAGTTGGTACCAACACATCTTTCCCTTTTAAATCCAATGATTTAAAGATTATTTCCAGTGCTCCACCACCACTATTACAAGCGACTGCATATTTTGATTTGTGTATTTGTTTGAATTTATTTTCGAGTCTATCAACATAAATACCCATTGATAAATTACCGGTATTCATTATTTTTTTTAAATCAGAGTAAATTTTATTTTTAATATTATTTGTAAAAAATAATTTATAACCTTTAATCTCTTTTATTTTCATAATCAGTTATATTTTTAAACTTACTTAGATTAAAACTAGATATTTCATTAATGATTTTATCAAGACTACTTCTGTTCTCAGTCTCATTTCTTCTTGTGTAATAAGCCATAAAAACTCTCATTACAAAAAATATCATTAAAAACATAGTTGCATTTTGAATAGAAATAGATGACCAGCCTGAACCAATTCCAATTCTAAATGTAAAACCTAAAATATATATAATATAAATTAAATTGATTAAGATTCCTAAATTTAAGACCATATTTATTATTTTTGTAGGAAAAGATGAAGTCATGATTAATAAATTAATTGCTTTATCAAATTTTTCAGAAAAATCTTTTTTATTTAAGTGTTTGTATTTATCAATGTTTGAGAATTCAAAATTTTTTGTCTTTACCCCTGGATAAAAAGTAAAATAACTAAATGTTTGATATAAATTTTTTTTATTTATAAAATGATTTATGATTTTTCTACTAAATAACCTACACGTTGAGACTGCAAAATTTATCTTTTTACCTGTATAAAAAGAAAGGACTGCATAATAAAATTTATACAATAAAGTTTTAAAAAAATTTTTAGATTTTAATAAATCCCTTTGGACACCAAAAATTAATTCAAAACCCTCGTTCTTATATAAATTTAAAAAATTTTGAATTATTTCAATTGGATGAAGAGACATATCTAAAGTAATCATTAAATCACCGATACAACTCTCAAGTCCTACTGTATAAGCAACCTCTGGGTTTACCATTTGCTCAACAAACAATATTCTTATGTTTTCATGTTTATTTACTAAATTTTTTAAGTAAGAAAATTCTTTTTCGTTTGATGTATTACTAATAACTATTATTTCGTAATTGTTTTTTTTAAAATTATCCTTTATTAAAGAATTAATTTTATCAAAATTTTCTTCGAATACTAATTTATATCCTTCAGAAAAATTAATTATTAATGATAAAAAATTTTCATCGAAGTTGGCTTTCATTAAAAATATCTTTCTAAATAATTAGTCATATCAAACATATTATCTACTTTAGAACCTATTATATTAAAACAATTTTCATTTTTTTCTACTATTATAGGGCGACTATCATTTCTATTATTTTGTTTTGATATTGCTTTTATTTGATAAAAACTTTTTTTTATTAAACTGCTTTCTAACAATGGAATATATCTTGAAGCATCTAAGATCATTTTTTTTAAATTAATAAAAGAAGAGTCGTTATTCAAAGATTTTTTTCTTATTAAAAAATCGTTTTGATTATTTGTTTCAAGATGAGTATACATTACATGTGATATCGTGTGCCTATTTTCATTAATTGGTAAAAAAGAAAAAAAGGACCATCAATAATCGTTACTCCAATATTTTTAATTAAATCAGGTACCTCGATTATTCCAATTTCTGATAATATATAATTTAAATCAAGTTTACTAGTTGAGATATTTTTGAATTGGTCAATCTCTGAGTAAGTGCAATTAAAAACATAATCAAATTTATAATTTTCTTTATCAGCTGTTTGTAAATTATTTTTATTTAGAATTTCAATTTTAGTATTTAAAAAAATATTTATATTTTTGTTATTGGTGAGTTCACTAAATTTATTTCTAAGCTTTTCAACATCATAAATTTTTTCATCTACCTCATAAATTTTTTCGATTAATTTATAATTAAATATATTTGATTCAGGAAAGATTTTGTATGGCATGTTTAAAAGAGAGCACACCTGTTCAAAAGTATTTGAGTTAATATTTGAGTGAAATTTTGAAATCCCATAAAAACTTTTAAATTCTGAATAAACAGCATCAGAAAAGAACTCTATAAATCTTTGATAATTCGCTTGACATCTGTAAGCAGTATTAAGACTTTTTAAATAATGGTAACCTCTATGAATTCTATATTGATTTAATTTTGAGGACTCAGAAATAATTTCATCATTTTTTTCGAATAAATTTACTAAATATCCTTTTTTTGACAATATGTATGCAATCCAACAACCATAAACTCCAGCCCCAATTACAGCAACTTTCTTCACCTTAAAATCTCAAATTTTATAAATTTTAAAGAACTTTCTATTTCAGTTAAATTTTTGTTCATCATTTCTATGGATACCCATTTTTTCCATTTTTTTCTTTTTAACAAATTTAGTAATTTTTTAATAAATAAGTTTTTTTCATTTAATGCTGAAAGATTTTTTTCAGATATATGTATATGATTTGCAAATTTTAAGTATTTTTCAATTTGATTAAAATTTTCTTTTTCAAGCATCATGCAGCCTGTATCAATCTGAATTCTCAGATTTTTTGATTTTACCTTATTTATAATCTTATAAGCATCACTTAGCTTATTTATAAAATTACAACCATAAATTTTTGGATTTGGCTCAATTGAAACAAAAACTTGATACTTTTCAAGTTTAGGTTTTAGTTGTTTGAAAATTTTAATTAGTTTTAGTTCTAATTCTTTTTTTGAATTATATTTCCTTTTTCTGAACGAGGGTGAACCAAATACTAAATTTTTACAACCTAATAATTTTGAAATTTTAATTAAATTTTCAAAATGTTTAATTATTTTTTGCTCGTCCTCATCTTTTTCTAAAAGTAGATTTGTATTATAAAATAAAGATTGAATTGATGATATTTTTAATTTTCTTTCTTTAAGATATTTTTTTAGTTTTAATAATTTTTGTTTATCAATATTATTCCAGTTATGCCATATTTTAGTAGGCAAGATTTCAATTCCATTGAATTCGTATTTTTTAATTAATTTCAAAACTCTATTAAATTTTTCGTTACTCCATGCTAAATTAGAAATTGATAGTTTCATTATTTTAAATAATTTTTCATTTTTTTTAAAATTTCTTTTTTTCCTCTTATATATCCTCTTTTATATTCAAAATTTTTCGAATATATGGTTTTAAGATTATATATAGGTCCTTGATTTTTTTTGTCTAAATATATTTTTTTTTTTTTAAAAAAATTTTTTACAATTTCTGAAGTAGAAATGGGCTCGGTAAATAAATTTATTATTCTTATGTCTTGTTTTATAATTTTTTTAATATCTGGCATCAAATCTCTTATGAAATACCACTGAAACTTAGATTTTAACTTTACATTCTCTAAATTATTATCATTAATTAAATCATACAAAATATTTTTCTTTAAATAATTTCCAAATAAAGCTGGGAGTCTTATTATATGATGATTGTTAAATTCTTTTATAATAAATTTTTCTATTTTAAAACGATTATTTCCATAAAAATTAGATTTACTAAAACCAATTTTTGAATTTTCATTTAAGTTAGTTCTGTGATTATAAATATCAATTGTTGATATAAAAATTACCTTATTTGTTTTAAGTTTTTTTAAATTATTTATTAGTTTATTTGTAATAATTCTGTCTTTTTTAGGATATTTATTTGCCCACCACTTTTTACCATGTGGTGCACAAATAATTGTTGTATGAAATTTTTCTTGATCGATATTATGTATATTTTTTGAATTGTAAAAATTAGTAAATTTTTTTTGACGAATAAGATTTTTTCCAATAAAACCTGTATAACCAATTAGACAGTTTTTCATGATAAATAGATTTTTACTAATTGGATCTGATGGTTATCTGGGTTCATATTTTAAAAAACATTTAAAAAAAAAAATAAAGTTGTAATAGATTATAAATATAAGGATTTTTATAGCAATAAAAGTTTAGACATTTTTAAAAATAAAGTGGATTTTGTAATTCATTTTGCAATATCAAAATCTCTTGATAAAAAAAAAAAATTTTCAACACGATATAAAATTTGCAAAAAAATTATTTAAATTTTGTAAAAAAAATAAAATTAAGTGTTATTATATTTCATCTATAAGTGCATTTAAAAAAAATAAATCTTTTTATTCACAACTTAAAAATAAAATTGAAGAAATTGCATCTAGAAAAGATGTAAAAATTATTAAACCTGGTATGGTTTGGAGTAATTCACCTAAGAGCTGGTTTGGCAACATTAACAATATAGTAAACAAATGCTTTTTTTTTATACCTTTAATTGGTAATGGTGAAAATCACATCTATTTAGTTAATATTAATGATTTTATTGAGTCTTTATTCGCAATTTTAAAAAAAAAAGAAACAAAAGATTCGTAATACATCATAAAGACACTTTTTCATTCAAAGATATAATAAAAAAAATTTGTATCAAAAATAATAAAGTATATATTTTAATTCCTGTTCCATTAATTTTAATTTTTTTTATTTTTAAATTTCTATATAAGATTAGAATTTTATCTTCTAGCACTTATGATAGTATTAGAAGTTATAAATATGCAAAAAAACACAAATTTACAGGATATGAAATAATAAATACTTCAAAATCATTTATTAAATATTAATAATTTGTTTCGTCATAATATTCTCCTAAGATAAATTTAATTTTATTTTTTGGAGAACTTTTTTTAGATTTTTTATAATTTCTTTTAAGAATAATTCTAAAATCCATACTCGCTCTAGTACTTTTTTCTCTGTTTACTTCAACTCCATGTTTAATAGACGAATCAAACATTAGCAAGTCACCCCAATTTAAAATAATAGGTTTAAATTTATTTTTTGTTTTTGTCTCTAACCACAATGTATTTGTTTTTTTTGTATTTATGAATGGTAACCAAAAATTTATACTCTCCTTTGGATGACCATAATCACTATCTTTATGATACGCTCCAATTGAAATTGCATTTGGTAGGTGTAGTCTTAAAGTAGGCTTTTTTTGAAAATAAATTTTTTCCTTGAAAAAGTTTTTTTCAAGATGTTTGATTAATTTTAAATAAAGTTTATTAAATGTTTGTCTTTTACTATTATCACCCAATTTAAAAAAATTATCGATCTTATAAAATTCTTTGATCAAACCTAAGTCTTGATCTTTTTTTACATCAAAATGATTTTGTTTTAAACTATAAATTGATTTTTTGATATGACTTAAATTATTAAAGTTTGAATATTTTTTATTTTCTATTTTATGTAAATTTTTAGAGGTAACTTTAAATTTTTTATGAAAGTAATTATCTACTATTTTTTTAAAATTAAATTTTGATTTATTAAATTTAATTACTTTAATCATAGTATCCAATATTTGTTAAAACTAAATCTTTTAATACTCTAAAATAACCTGCTCCTGAAGTATGACTTGGTATTTCATAATGAATTTTTTTATATTTTCTATCAACTCCTATTTCTTTAATTTTATAATTTTTTTTAATGGCAAGCCTTGTTAAATAATACTGAAGATTATAATAATCAAAACAGTCTCTAAAAATTTTTTTTTTATTTTGTAAAATAAACTTATAAGATATTCCCTTATAACCATTTGCTGTGTCGGTAAATTTAAAAAAATGATTATAAAAAAATAATGGATGGACATACTTTGTCAAAATTTTTCTTAAAATTGGAGTATTAATACCTTTACCACCTTTATAATATCGAGATCCATGAATATAAAAATAACCATTTTGCATTGCTTCAACAAATTTTGGGATTTGAATTAAACTATCTTTATCATTCCCATCTATAAGAATCACTCCTTTATAATTGTTATCCAAAACATACTTTAATAATATTAATATTTGATAACTTAAGTGTCCAGTTTTAGTATCTTTAATTAATAATGTTTTAATATTATTCTTTTTTAAAAAATTCAAATCAATGGAGTTGTCTGAGCTTTTCCCATCACATATTACAGTATCAATGTCTGAAAATTTTAATTTCTTAATTTTTGTTATTTGGTTTTGAATTTTTTTGCCTTCATTTAATACGCAAATTCCTAAACAATAATGATTTTTTTTAGTTTTATTAAGTTTAACAATCTTTCTTTTTAAATGAAATTTTTTCACTATCCTAACATGCTTTTTTTGTTTAATGTAAATATATTTTTATGTATTTATATTTGTAAAATTTTTATAAATCTAATTTTTTTTATATACAACCTTCACATTATTTTGAAAAACTTTTTGAAAATAATTTTGATATTCATTTTTTAATTTTAAGGATTTATTTAAAACTATATAATCAACTTCAAGTAAATTTTCTGGATTAGATTCATTATAAACTTTTCTCATTTCAGTAAACAATGTTTTTTCAAAGTTTTCTTTGGAATACTTAATTTCTTTTTGATTAAATTTATTAAAAATAAGACCATGAGTCATTGAGAAACCTAACATATTTCTTGATATCAAGAATATTTTAAACATTTCGTCATTATTTAAAATTTTATAATTTAAAACTTCTTTGTTTCTTATTTTCTTTGCATTTTCTTTATATTTTTTTCTTATTTCAATAATTTTTGAAAAATCATTTATAAATTCATCATAGCTCACACCAATAAAATTTAAAAAATCGAAGTATCTCAATATCTCAATTTTTGGATCTCTATATGAATTAAATATATTTGAATAATACATATCTAAATTTGTATAAACGGGTATTAACTCCCAGTCATAGGGATCATCTGATACAACAACATTATTATCTGAAACATTTTTATTCAAGAAATCATAAATTTCAAATCTATCGGTCAAAGAAAAAAACCTCTTACTCTCATAATTAAATTTGGCCATATTTAAAAGTTTTACAGAGGGGACTAATGAAATATATACCAAAAAAGATATAAAAATTGTTTTAAAAATATTATTTTGATAATTTTTATATAATAAGCCTGCACTTAAAAATATTCCTACTGTAATAAGAACATCAGCCCCTCTAACTAAAATTCTAGTGCTTAATGCATTTAAAAAATCTAAGTTGTAAAATAAAAATGAAAACAAAATTGAAATTATAAAAACAGGTACATAGATGTTTAGTATTTTTTTTTCATTTTTTAAGCAAAAAAATAAGAAAATTGGAATTAAAAAAAAGTTATTAATAAAAAATTTAAATAGATTCTTAATTGATAGCTTGCTGAATATATTTGAAATTTCAGCTAGAAAGCCTTGAAAATTATTAAATTCAGAATAATCTGCAGATGACCACGATCCCTCTTTAATCAAAAAAATTTGAAAAATGGATATTGAAATGAAAATTAAAGTAGAAAAAGTAAATAATAAATTTAATTTATATTCTTTTTTGTATAAATCTAAAAAAAAACTTATAAAAATAATTCCATATCCAATTATAAAGTGAACTTGGTAACTGAAACCTAAAAAAATAAATACAGTAATAAATGAAATATATTTTTTTAAATTTTGATTTTCCTTTATGTTAATAAATAAGAAAAAAAATAATAATAAAATAAAATTTGAATAGGTTTGAAAAATTAATCCTATGTTAGGTGAAATATGATCATAATCTAAAAAAACTCTATTCTGAATATTAAAAATATTTATGAGAGTATCTATAGGATCAAACTTTATAATTCCAGATATTAGAAAACATGTTGCTGACAGATATATTGCTAAAGGTTTATGTCTAATAAATCTATAGATAATCAAATATATTATAAAAACATTAAGTAAATAACCAAATAAGTAATTAAGAAAAATGATAATAGATATGTCATTAAAAAATAATGATGGCAAGGAAGCAATCAAAAAAGGTGCAATTCTAATATTTTCAAAATTTACTTTTGGTAATAATTGATCAACACTATTTTGAAAAAAATTACCTTCTGAAACTATTTCATTTAAAATAGGTAAATATTGAATAGTTCTAGTGCCTCCATTAAAATTGGTTCCATTAAAAAATACCAATCTATTCTCAGTTAGATAAATATGGACCAAATTAACTAACATTGGAGACATATAAATTAAAAGAAATACAAAAAAGATAACAAACGTTAATTGATTTTTTTTGGAAAAATCTTTCATTTAATTTAAATTTTTTTTAACAAATGATCAGCTAACCTGAGCGAAAATTGAATAATTGGTAAAGTTGGATTTGTATAACCACCTGTAGGAAATATTGAAGACCCTAAAATATAAAGATTAGACTGGCCATGAACTTTACAATCTTTATCTACAATACCAGTACTTGAATTAGACGACATTCTAGTTCCACCAATATGATGTGAACTACCTAAATTATCATTAGAAGGAAAAATTCCAGTTTTTACATAAGGATAAATTTTTATTCTCCCTATATTTTCTTTTATAAATGTTGAGGCAAACACTTCTAATGTTTTTTCAACATTCATAAGATCATTTTTAGTTTTTTTCCAATATAATTTTGTTTTTGGAACACCAAGGTAATCTATTTCTTTTGATAAACTCACTTTATTCTCTTTAAAAGGTTCTTGCTCCCACACAGCTTGAATAACAGAGCCACAAATATTTTCTCTATTAAAATTTATAAATTTTGAAAGTTTTGGTGCATAACAAGCTAATTCTATAATACTTTGTTTCAAGGATAGATTGCTCTCTTTAAATCTAACTCTATTGTTTAGAATGCCCAATTCAATTTTTTTTTGGTCTGTTATAGCTAAAAATTCTCTAAAATATTCAAACTTCCCTTTATCAAAAAATATTGCCTCACCAACATTAAAATTTGGGTGTTCCATCCAATATTTCCCCAAAGTTAAATAATTTTTAACAACTTGATAGTTTGATAACTCATTGCTCCATAATAAAATTCGACTATTTTCTATTCCACCTGTTGCCAATATAAAGTTATTACTTTTAATTTTTTTTTTAAATTTGTTTTTTAGCACTACTTTAGTAATTGAGAAGCCATTTGTTTCAAAATTTATACAATTTGTATTTAATGCTAAAAAAATATTTTGCGAATTTTTTATAACATTAAAATATTTTTCATTAAATCTTACTGGTGGAGATTTTTGAAAATGAATTTTTTTTACATCCCAACCCTCTATTTGGGTATCAGGAATTATATTCTTTATTTCTAAAACATTAGAGGCTTCATGTATATAACCGTCTATTTCTGATTTTGATATTGGCCATTCATATGATTGAAAATTAGGTCGCTTTAGAAAATCTATTTCATCAAATGTTCTACACACTCCAGACCAATGATTTGAAGTACCTCCAAAATATCTTAATCTACAAGTGTCGAGGGATAAGTATTCATCTCCAATCACCTCACCTTCATACAATGATTGTGACTCAGATGAAATTTCTTTACCACCTCCTTCAATAATTAAGACTTTTTTATTTTTATTTTCAGCTAACTTAAGAGCCAGCGTTATTCCAGCTGGACCAGCTCCAATAATACAATAGTCAAAAAGATCATATTCATTAAGATCTTTAAAGTTAACTAGCATGGAGTTTTATCAAAAATCGGAGCTACTAAGTATCCAGTCGTTATGATTCTTAGTAGTTACTTTTATTTTAACTACAGAAAAGACAAGAGATAGAAAAAGTAAACTTTTTGATAAAAATTTTCTTCTGGAAGAATTCATAAATAATCACAATATCACATCTATATTGATATCAAAAATTTTTTTCAGTGCATAAATCAAGCCAATTGAGCTATTAGTACTGGTCAGCTGCACGCATTACTGCGCTTCCACATCCAGCCTATCAAC